>SL_7KL_010_BRINEDRAFT_10000023_pt1 | contig 59280 bp, 81 predicted proteins | sample SodLak_010_BRINE_FD_10663 | JGI IMG/M metagenome (IMG submission 10663)
ATCACGTTNTTGGTTCTATCATACGAATAATAAAACTTTGGTATTTCTACCATTACATAACCATCAGTACCGTCTAGATTGGCAGAGGAACCATCTTCTTTTTTTGTAGAATCATTGGGATCAAGATAATAATTAACAGAGCCGTCTAGATTTAGAATACAACGTTTCATTTTTTTATGAATAGTTGTTACAGTGCTTAAACCAGTATTTTCTATATAGAAATCAGAAGGTGCTGCCCATTTAAGATTAGCAGCAATTGAAGAGACTTCATCTCCAGCTAATATTTTAGAAGCTGTAAAATCAACAGTTTGGAGAGCATCAATAGAAATATTATTTGCTAATTTTGAAGAAGTGACTGCGTTATTCGCTAGTTTTGAAGAAGTGACTGCATTATTTGCTAGTTTTACTTCTGATACTTGATTATTGCTGATTTTAGTTTCTGTAACAGCACCTTCAGACAATTTAGCTTCAGTCACCAACCCGTTCTGTAATTGATCAGACGTAATAGGTACAGGAGTATTTTTATTACCAATATTACTCATTCATCAACCTCTAGTAGTGACATGATAACATCGGCGGAATTATTGGCAGACGTTTCAACGAATATTTGATCACCTGTCTCCAAAACAACTTTCTGTGAACCACCAACTGCAACTACAGAAGATCCAATAGGTAATGGTGCATTGAATACTAAGTATGTATCATTAGAGCTTGTATCTCTATGAAATACCGATGCTTCGATAGCATTGTTTGACACATTTGCTACGGTCATTCCGATCAATGTTGAAACTGTATTAGCAGGTACCGTATAAGCACCTACATTTACTGGTACAGTTCCTACATCTCTACTTGTGAATCTTTTAAAACTCATTTATTGTTATCCTAGCGTTAGCCCAATGCGATAGCGAAAGAAATTACTTCTTGTTTAAGTGTATTTATCGAGTCTCTGACATTATTTGGTCCGGTCATTCCCTCGATAACCAAATCAGAATCTACAGGAAAGGTCATGGTAGAATTAGAACTTATAATATTAGAATCAGTGAAAGTAAGAGAAGTGAAAGTGAAATTACCTGTAGTTCCAGTTACATCAATTGTATTAGAGCTTAAATCATAGTCCAGTGTATTAATTGTAAATACATCATTATTAACAGTTACAGTACCTGAATAGTTAGTAGTATTAGAGAATTCAGCTTCTGAAGTTATAGTGACTGTATTTGGAGCTGCTTGAGTACCGCCAGAAATATTTACTGCATAAACCGTATTTGCTTGAATAAATTGAGTGACAGTGAAATTACCTTCATTGGATTCATCTAGTAAAGCACCTTTGACGAATCTTAGTCGTCCTGTGGCAGTATTTGCAGCCAGTGTAAAGTGACTAGTATTAGCACCTGTTGCTGTGTATCTAGAAAGAACACCAAGAGTGACTGTATTGCCTGTGAAAGCTACATTTGCAGAAAAAGTAGTGTTAGATGCAATTTCAACTGGAGCAGTGTTACCAATAGCACCACCATAAATTCTAGTGAAATACACATCATCTGCTTCAAAATTACCTTGAATGACTACATTACCCGAAACAGGATTCACATTAGTCACTGCATTATTTGCAAATGCATTGACTATTTCATTAGTTCTAAATAACCAATCACCAAAAGTATTTGTATTAGCGACTAATTCGGAGATATTAATAGTCATTGTTTATCCTTGACTAACTTTTGTAATAGAGACTTGATTTCGTCTATATCTTCTTTTAATTTATTTATTTCATTCTCACGTTGTTTACGTTTTTTATATGCTTCCAGACCCCGGTGATCTGTATTCATAGCAGCACCGGGGTTATCTGGTTGTCGGACAAAACCGTCTGTAGTTTTAGTGTTCATAATAATCCTTACGCTTGTAGACAAAGAGCACGCAGATCATTCAATCGTGGAACTCTCACTGGATTAGTAGAAAGTAACACTACTTTGATTGAATATGATTTAAATGTAGTAAATCTAGCACCATCTTCGCGAGTATACTCGACTACTCCAGTAGAAGGATTACGGAATGCTGCATTTGACACAGGTGCAGATGAAGGCAAATCAAATTCATATTCTATATAATCTGCAGTATCATTTGGATTAGAGAATACAAATTCAGATCCATTAGAATAATCTAGTTCTGTCCAAACTTTATCATTAAATGGATCACCATCCTCACCATTCTGGAATTTCACATAGACTTTAATATCAGTGTCTACAGGTCTATATGCAGTCAAAAATAGTTTCATATCCTCGGCTTCTTGTCCATCAGCAAGTAATGCAACCTTAGACACATATTTAGTTACAGCATTTCCATAACGAGTATGCTCGTCGTCAGCATCATTATTGATAATATTCTCAATGAATATTGCTGATTTACGTCCCATATCAATAACGGGAGAAACATAACTGGACGAATTAGAAAAATTCACATTAAAGATACTTGATTTATTACCATCTTCATTAGATTTAGAATATGCAAAGCGTTCTTTGACAGTAAATTCTGTTTCAATATGATTCTGAACCTTACGAGCCGTTCCATCTAATAGACCTGTAGAATCAGTACCTTTGAAACCATATGACAGTGTAGTTCGGTCTGGTTTGATAGTAGAAAAACGAGGTACTATTCCGTGACATGGAAGATTGAGAATTTCCTCAATAGTTGCAGATGCTACAAGATTATTTGCAGTAATCTGTCCAGTATCAGACTCATTGTTAACATTATAAATTCTAATCTCAGTATTAGTAGTAAATCCCCCTCTAGAACTATCGAGTTCTAGATAACCATCAGCTTCATCTATCAACTGAATAATACCAAATGGATCTGTATTAGAGGTCATTACTGTATTAGCAGCAGCATTTACTGTATAAACAACTTGTCCAGTTTGTATTGATAGATTATTATTTGATCTAGTAAATCCATCTACGCGGATATATTCATCATCTTCATTTTCAAAGATAGCAGTACCTGAACCCACAGTGAAGTTAGCTCTATATAGGTTGAATTTCACATCTTTTTCTGGTAGAGCAGTCCATGAATACTGGTTTGCAGACTGGAATGCAGTACCAATATAAGGATTCTTGAATACTTGCTGTCCACTTTCAACATCAAATCCACCAATACCTGAAAACCATAGACTATATTCTGGTGAATCTGCGTCAGGATGAATCATGAAAGCATAATACTTATTGGCAGACAAGAATATAGGATAATCAAAAGTAAATACTGTTTCTACCTGTGTATTATCACCGGGCGCATTGATTTGATCAGGTGTCAGATATGCAGTCCCAAGAACATTATTAATATCAGGAAAACCAGCACGCATTTCCATAACATAAATTGTCACACCAAGATTTTGGTCTTTAGAGCGGAAATACAGTCCAAGTTGACTTACAAAGGTTCCTGTAGTTCTTTCTGGAACACGAACAAGAATTGATTGGGCAAATGGTTCACCACCATAATCAGATAAACCTGGACCACCAAATTCTCCTGCTTCTGGTGGACCGCCATCGCCATCGCCAGTGTCTTGTTGTCTTGGTGGTGGCGGTGGTGGCGGCCAAGGCACGAATGTTGTTCTTGTATCGACATTCGTTAATGTTCTATTTTCTCTAGAAGAGTTGAATACTAGTCTTGGTTGACGAGTTGTAAGTGTAGATGCTTGTTTGGTCACTGATACATTAGAAGCAGAATATACACCAGAAGCTTTAGTAACAGCAGCATCAGCACCAAAAATGGGATCATCCACATTAGAAACAGTAAACATTCTGTCACCAACACGGAATTGCCCAGATGGAATACGGAATTTACCTACAACTTGTCCGTTTTCATCAGAGAAAATAGGATCTCCAAAATTACCTGTTCGTTCAACAATACGATCTTCACGTCCTGATTCTACTTCTTCGATACCAGAACGAGTACCTGGAGCACAAAATTCATCTACTGGATCACCATCAAACTGAAAATACATACGAGTATTTGGTTTCATTGAAGTTACTACAAAAGCAACTTCCCGTGAACGTATATATGGTTGAATAGAGAAGTCAGATACATATGAACCAAGATCAAATCTCTCAGTTATAGTATTGACATTCATTTCATTTACAATACGATTTTGTGTAGTTGTAGTAGTTGTAGTAGTTGTGGTTTCATCACCTTGTTGGCCAATAAAACCTCTTCGAACACCACTATTTACTCTAGTATCAGTTCTAACATTTTCTGCTAATGTTCTCCAGTCACCAAACTGTTGGCCAAATGGAGAATTAGCAAAAGCTTCCCAAGGTGCTGCAAGATCAAGATCTACGTTGATATTTGGAGCAACACTTTCATCCTGAAAATAATCATTATCTGGATATAGATTAACAGAACCATTCCATTGCCATTCTACTTCTGTAGCATTTCTAAATTCTGTGGCAAATTTTTGCTGAATAAAGAGTTCATTAGTATATGGCCGTGTAATATATGGACCAGTTTTGACTACACCTGAAGAATTATTAGCATTGAATACGAAGTCCACTGAATGTTTTTTGAAAAATGGACGAGCTTCACCTTTATCAGCATCAATAGCAATTTTATATTCAAAGTCATTGATACGACCAATAGAGTGAGAATTGAACGGATCAGCAAAAATACCATTTTTGAAACGGTCTAGTCCATTTGCATCAGGAACATTAAGATCACGGGCTTTCTGTTCTAGTGCATTCAAGACAGTGTAATATTCAAGACGTTCAATACGTTTTTCAAGCTGTCCAATCATTTTCATTGTATAGCGTTTATTTCCTTCCAAACGAATACGAACACCAAGATCAGGACGCTTGAATTGTTCTGATTCTCGTTGTGTTAATGAAGGAAAGGGAGGAACATATACTGTACCGATTGGTGTTACGTCATTTTCAGAAAAAGGTACTCTTGGTTCTACTTCTGGTTCACCCTCAGATACAGAAAGTTCACCGTCTGCAGAAAGAGTAACAACATCAAAACGTGGGAGGAAATATTCAATATCAGCTCTGAAACGAGAATCAACTTCTGCTAGATATTGTCCACCAGAAGCAGTATTAAAACTGTTATTAGATGATACTGGATTTACTGAAATGCTTGTATTAGCGGGATCAGTTGTAGACACTGAAGATGCAGTATTGAATTTTCTAGGACGGAAATCCACTACATTTCGTAGATCAAAGTTTTTACCATCAGTGGAAGTATAACGAGGAATTTCTGCTGTTTGAATAGCAGTAGTATTTGCTGTATCAACATCATCAATAGGATATGAATCAACAGTAAAGAAACCTACACCAGCAGAAGTATTAGCTTCAAAGTGGTCAATATTCACTAATAGTCTGGAAGCTGTAGATATTTTACCTGCGTGTTCTGGTTTAACAATTAGACGCCCATGTTCATAATGATCATCCCTCTGACCATTATCAAGAACAAACCAATCTACTCGATCTGGATTTGTATTAGCATAAGTAGAACCAACCCAGATATTCTTGATTTTATGAATATCAGAGAAACCAAGATTCCAAGGTCCTGAATTCGTATTCACGTTGTTAGAACAATCAATCTTAACAAGTCTGTCTTTTCTAACATTTTTTGATGCTGGAACAGCAAGATTTCTTGAAACAGGATATTGTCCAATTACAGTCTGTGTACCTGAATCGAGTGTAAGTGTAGTTGAAACAGAAAACTGCGTATTGCTAAGAACATTGATATTGTTTGAAGCGCCATCTAGATCAAAATATGTACCTGAAACGAAATACTTCTGATAATTAGCTGCAGAGTTAGCAGTACCGACGGCAGTATCAATAATAATTACCGAACTATTCACCACTTCTTCAATTCTATGAATAGAAAAAGAAGATCCATCTACATTAATACGAATTAAATCATTATTACTGTATTCATTAGCAAAATCTGTACCTGAACCAATAATAGTTGTATTTGATGCAACAATATTCAAAGTACCGGAAGAGTTTGCAGAAAAAGCATTTGCACTTAGAATAATATTGAATTCACGTTCTGCAGAATCAGATAATGTACCTGGAGAAAATGGAAGACTTTCTTGTGCACCAGGAGCTGGTGTATTCAATGTAAAAGTAACAAACCCATTTGATTGAAGTGTTGCCGTGGAAGTCTGTCGATATGTATATGAAGTGTCATTTACCCCGTCCCCATCAGTAAATCTTCTGATACCATTTAGACCAGTATTAAAAATTAGACTTTGTTTAGACAGTTCTTTAATAACCGCTCTATTATTTTCTAGAATAATATCTGCTTTAAATAAACGTGGTGAAGATGAATAGAAACTCTTAGCATCAGTACTAAAACTTCTTCCACTTTCCATGCGGACATTAAAAAGATATACTAGATAACGAGCATCTGGTTTACCTTTAGTTCCAGTATTATGAATAACAGACTTAATATTTGCTCGACCTACTAGTGTACCAGAAGGTGCTGAATCTACACCTTCATAATCGGTAATACTTTCTTGTGCTTGATCATAGATCAGAACTTCTGCTAGTTCTGATAATTCAAATGCACCTACTACTTCATTACAATCTACATATTTTCCGTAGTTTGCAGTAATGATCTGATTTTGTGAAACTTCAGTATCTAGTCCTCTTCGAGTATTTACTCGATTAGCACCAACGAATTCGACACGATATCCATTTACGTAAGTAATACCTGGTGATACTTGATATGAAAAGAAGTTTTCTGTATTTGATCGTGCTGATACTGCTTCAATTTGGAGAGGTTTGATGAAATAGTTACCAGCTTGTTCATATGTTCGTCGAGCAAATTCATCACCAAGTCTATTATAGATAGTATCATTATTCTGTTGCGTTGGTTCATCTTCACCGAATTCAACTAGAGTGAAGAAATCATCAATACCAAGGTCTGTTATTTCTTGGTTAGAATAAACTTGTAATACAGGTGTGAGTTTAAGTCGATCAGCACCAGGTGCATTAAGATTAGAAAAACCAGCAGCTTGATCTTTAAGTGAAACATCTTGAGAAGAATTAACAATACTTTCTTCACTCTGGAAACCAACTACATAGTCATCAACATTTCTATCGAAGTCTTTAACAGTAATTGTCTGTTTATCTACTTTTAGAAAATGCCCTTTTTGGTAAATAATACCATCAGAAACTGTAATACCATAACCTTGACCAATAGCATTAGATGAAACTGCATCAATAGAAGTGATAAGATTATTTGCGTCAAGTGTTCCAAGTTTACTTTGTTCATTATTGTAGATATATAACTTTTCACCACTCTGAAAACGTAATTGATCTTCACCAAGGTTATCTTTACCAGTAGAAAGATAACGAAGATAAAATCTATTAGTCTCAGGAAAATTACTGACGAAACCATCTTTAGAAATAATTGAAACCGCACGAACAGCATTATTAGAATTAGTAGAATTTGTGATGAGCATTTCACGAGTAACACCAGATGCAGTATTAAGCTCTGAATCATCAAAATCATCTACGACATGAACGTAATCAAATCTGGATTCATAAGAAACAGAACAACCGTCTACAACAGAACCTTGTTTGAAGATATGATCACCAAAACGGGATACCTGATTTTGCAGAATTGTTTGAATCTGTGTTAACTCACGAGCTTGCACTGCTCTCCGAGGGTTGAACAGAATTCTATAGAACTGTTTATCTTCATCATAGTCATCGTAATAAGGAGCTACGTTTAGATCGGTTTTTAGTTCGCTCATATGTAATTAAATCCTGATAATCAATTTGATAGTTTCAGATGAAAGTTCTTGTCTTGTCAACGGTGAAAAATTAGTGTAATAAAGAATTTCACCCGTTAATTTATTTATATCTCTTCCAGTGAAATTTGTTGAAACTGCTTGAATTCCTGTATTTTCTGATATAACAGTTTCACCCGATATGAAAGATGTAGTTGAAATCATCTGTGCTTTGCACTCGTCTAGATCAGCTTTGATCACTTCGGCCTCAGCACCTGAAACAGATCCTGTAATGATTTCATTATTTCCAAATGGAGTACTAGCAATATAGTCAGTATCAAACTTCACTGTGTGATTAAATGTCGATCCTTCATATAGATCAGTATTAGAGAAATTCTCTGCACCTCTGATAATTCCAGCCTGTCTGAATGGAATATCACTGGGAATTGTATTTGACTCTGTTTCAGTGAAGTTAATAGTTAGTGCAAGTTGTTCAGCACCAAGTTCATTAGCTGGATCTGAACCATGCCCTCTAAGTGGTGAAATAATTGCAGATGCGGTTGCACCAGTACCATGAATAGTATTAGCAACTATTTCTATATCTGCAAATGTATAGTCCGAACCTGTATTTTGCACGAATATTTTATCTACAATACCTTGATCAAGATCAACTGTAGAATAAGCAATAATACCAGAACCATCACCTTCAACTACTACTCTTGGTGAAATAACATATTCAGATGTAGTATCTAGTGTAAGATCATCAGATGTAGTGATAAATTTCCCACTAGTATTAGAAACGTAATTCACAATTTCAGAAATAGATCCTGCGCCAGTTCCTGTTTCGATATAAACAGCACCTGTAGTGTAGATATTATTCGTAGAAGAAGCAGAGTTATCAATTCGGAAAACAGTATTAGAAACTACAGTCTGAATAGTTCCTGTATTGTAGACTTGATAATCAGAACCACCGTTATCAACTGCAATGACTTCAATAGTACCACCCACTGCAGAGGTAACAATATCTGTATTTGGTGAAATTGGAATGAAATCAGCTGTAGCAAATTCAGTAGCAGCAGAAGGTTCAATTGAATACATATATTTCCAAATATACCCATCAGCTGTAGTCACAGTGTTATTACCAACATAAGCTGGCTCATTTACAGAAGGTTCGCCAGAATTATTAAACAGACATTTATAGACATTATTTGCAGAATTGACTACATAGAAGTCTTTACTGAGAAGTGCGGGATCTCTATGGTCATAAAAGTCATATACTGTATTGGATGTCCATTCAATTTTTCGAATTAACTTGGCAGTATCTGTAGAACCTATTTTTTTACCAAATAAAAGATCATTACGGACTTCGAATTCAGATGTTTGAAGAGATAAATTAGCATCTGGTGGTAGCTCATCATCTTCCCACTTTTTGAATTTACCACCAAATACATAGTAATTAGTAGTATTAGAATCAAAATCTTCTACTAGTTTATCAATAATTAAGTTATTGAAATTTTTCAGAAATGCGGACATTAAGGGTTCTGCTCTATATTAAATGAAATCAATTCAGGTCTGTAATCATTACTTGAAATAGCTATACCTCTACTAAACACTTCATTACCTGTTGGATGTGTAGTTGCTTTCAGGACGTCAATATATTTATCAAGAGATCTGGAAGAACCTATTTCATATGAATATTCTTGATAGAAAAAACTATCTTGAATATATTTATCAGCATTTAAGAACCCCTGAGTATTTTTCCAGAAACCCTCTATGAAACCAACATCACCAAGAATAACGTCTGCCATTATCGGTGTTCCATTTCCTTCCAGACGAATGTTTTCTAGTCTGTAACCAAAACCTGAATTAATAATACGTAGATCAGTGACAATTTCTCCAATAACGGCAGTGCCAGAAAGATCTGCATTCTGTCCAAGAAAACCTCCCGAACCATCAATTATATTCAATGGCCCATAGAAAGGATCATATGCTGTTACTGTAACACTACCATCGTAATTTATACCAGGATTGGTCACTGTTATTTCTGAAATTTTACCTAGTTGAATAGTTTCAAATAGAAGAGCATTAGAAATAATCGTGTCCAGATTAGCTTGACCTAGTAGAGAGCTATCTGTATTGGAATGAGCAAATTCAGATGAATCAAGTGGAACATCTAAATAAGGTTCAATTAAATCATCATTATATTCGTAAGTGAAAAGAGGAATGATATTAGAAACAAAAGCAGCAGCACCAGAACCTGTAGTATTTGCTCCGGTCGTAACAGTTAATTCTGTTCCAATAGAATATCCGTTACCACCTTCATTGATAGCAAATTCAATGATGCCTCGACCTATTTCTGTATCAGCAATTACAGCTTTAATTTCATCACCTGAACCTGTAGTTCCAACAACTTCATCCCCGATATTATATTCTGAAGAAATTGAAGTGATTTCAAGAGTTTCAGGAGAACCTAAAATAAATGGACATAGTGAAAAATCAGCATCTTCAAAAAATATTCTTTCATTAGGCACAAATTCTCCATTAATATTAGTGACGAACAGTAGAAATATATTTTTATCTTTTATTACTCTTTTTTCAATACGATCAACGAAAGCAAAAGCCCCTGAATCAAATCCTTCTATTCTTTTATTATTGAAATCATTGAATAGAGGAGTAGAAGAAATCTCAATATATTCTTCTTCTATCCAAATTCCATCTGAAGCTTTTAAAATATCATATGATGGAATATAAATTTCAATATTTTCATCATATAGAATTCGGAATAGTAGTCTTAAACCCGCTTCAGATCCTTTTGATCTGTATAGATCAAGAATATGTTTCTGAAGTTCTCTTTTGTCTGCAATAAGAGAATCTGGAAGTTGTGCCATATATTTCCGGCGAAAAAACCTCAAAAACTCATCAAGTGTTTCATCAATATCTCTATTGGTAAGTAATTTTCTTGATTTTTCAAGTCCACCTTCTTCTTCAAACCACTTGTAATATTCTTCTACGAAAGTAAGAAGTTCTGGTCCTTCTTCTCGGTAAAATTCAGGGAACTGTGATTTAATCAGATGGGATATTTGATAGAAATCAGTCATTAAGTTCTACCTGGAATCATATTGATTTCAACATCACGAGGATCAACTACAAGAAATCTGTTTTCAGATACTATAAGATCATTTCTTCTAGTACGACCAAATATAGTCACGAAATTACCTGTATAATCTACTACATCGAACTTCAGTGAAACTCTACCCGTCTTATAGTCAATAGTACCAGCATTTCTTTTTGCAACTATCATTTGATTATCTGTAGTTCTATAGTAGATGAATATAGTTCCGCGACCATTATCTTGCAGACGACAAGTACGAAGTGTTCCAAATTCATCTCTGAAAATAAAAGGGGAAGAATCAAGCATTGGTGGATGACCAAGTGGTTGCACTTGTGAACTTGGTACTGCTAATGAACGAATGGTATTACCAAATGTAAAGGTGAACTCATTTTCACGCCCTCTTCTTGGTGACCATCGCTTTGCTATCCGAATAGTAGTATCATTTGAAATAATAGATTCATCTGAATCATCAATCAAAGTAGTAAGACCTGAATAACGAAGACTGTTCCCAAAATCATTAAGCTGAGTATTATTCAACTCTATAATTCTATCAATAATATCAGTGACTATTTGGCGTGGTGTAGTAGTCAATAAGCTTGGATCATAATAAACTTTAGAACAGACTTCCACATAAAAGAAATCAGCATCAAGGACGATAGGTTCTGTAGTAAGACTTTTCAATTTAAGATAATTTTCAATCTGATCTTTAAGTCTAACAGGAATGAAACCGTCAATACCAAAAGGTTTGACAGAGACAATTACTTTACCATATTCGGGTGGATTAGCTTCTTCACCACCATATGCAGTCACTGCTTGTAGTTCTGGAAATTGTGTTTTAGTTAAGTTAATGAAGTCCTGTGCTGTAACTGCTCGTTCCTGTGTAGTGAAAAATCTCGGTGCATTAAATCTGATATCTTCTATACTTTCTCTTTCCGCACCAAATCTAGATGCAGAACGAGTAGAAACAGAAACAGTATGTCCGTTCACAGTACCAGTAGGCTCGAAAGAAAAAGCACCATTACCATCTACACCGATGGTATCACGATATTCAACTTTCACGATATTTCCTATATTCAGTCTAGAACCAAATATTCCGGAAGCAGAGAACTGTATTTTATACTGGTTAGCTCGGTGACCTTCAATGAAGTAAATATTAGAATCTGAATCTAGTCCAAACAGTGATGTTGCTCTTTCATAGACTGTATTAGCAGAGTCATTAGAAGAGTTTATTACAGTCACTTTAATAGAATTAGTGTCTATATTTTCTGATCTGAGAGGAAATGAAACTTCATCTTCATCCTTGACTTCAAAGAATTCAGTGACAATTTCACCTTCATAAATTGAGACATTATTTGCTCGAAATTCACCCTCTGATTGACGAATGACAATTGCTTCATTAGTAGAGAATGAAAGAGTAGTATTATCCACAGTGGTTGTAAATCGGTAAAATCTAGGAATAGTCACGAAAGATGAAGACGTAGGTGCATTCACAGTAATATTTACAATACCTTCTGATGATGCCCGACTACGAGGAACGTAATTCAATTCTTTGGCATGTGAAACAACTGAAGTTTTAATCCGAGCTGTGTCAAGAAAAGCTTCAGAACCTACCTGATTATTATAGAAATTGTTCAGATAAGTGTTATATGCCATGATCTCAAGAATGATATTGAAGTTCGAAGCTTCAAAGTCATAATCTTGAAACTGATCTTGTGATTTAAGATAATCTTTAAGTCTATCCTTAATGCGGAAAAACTCAAGTTGATCTACATTAAGGTAACCTTTTCTTTTATCCATTTCAGCGGACTCTTTCTAATATTACGTCAAGAATAATTGGTTTAGGATCATTATTCATAGAAAATATAATGCGAATATCGACGGAATTATTATCGGGACGAGCAAGGACCAGAACTTCCAGAACAGTTACTCTAGGTTCACGATACCGAACTCTTTCCTTGATTTTATTCTTCAGAAGAATTTCAATATTTGGATCTGAAATATTTTCAAATAAGTATTGTGGTATTCCAGCGCCCCACTCAGGTTGAAATCTTCTTTCATATTCTCCAGTGAATATAACATTCTTTAAAGCTCTCTTCGCGGCTTCTTCATTCCGAAGAGGGATTAAATCTCCACGAACAGGATGAACCGTGAAATTGATGGGTATATCAGAATATCGATTTCGCTGTTTTTCAAGTAGACTCATTTATTCTCTCAAAAAAGTTTGGATTGATATTCTCTATCTTAGAACGAGCATATGCAGCTCTTTTCCAACCCTCGGTAAAAATTCTAGTTTCAAACGGACAAAAAGTATCACCCGAAATTCGTGAAGAAAGAGCAATCATTACTGGAATTGCATTATCTGCTCTATTTAATTCTACACTACTATTTATATTCGCACCCAACAGATTTGAAATATCATTTGTAATAGTATTTACTTCACTAAGAGCTCTGCCGGTAAGAGAAGTTAATTGTGTATTAGTCAATATTCGTGCCATAGAATTAGACAATGTAGTACTTCTTCCAATATCTGTATTTTGAAAATTAAATGAAGATGCTGCTGCAGCGCCAGAAGGTTCCTGAAACATCGCCACTCTCTTGGAGAATACCTGATCAATAGCTGGTAATGAAATTGCAGCTTCACCAAAGAAAGCTTTACCTGAATAAGAAGGATCTTTCAGGAGTGGATTATTAGACTGTTTTTGTGTGGGAATACTTTGTCCCAGAACAATACCGGAAAGAAAATTACCTAGCATAGAACCAGGGTCTCTGTTTTCAACATATTCAGTCGGATCAGCACCAGAAAACGAGAATGCACCAACTTTCGTAATCATTTCAGATACAAGTTCTATGATATTTTCTAACTTAGACTTAATAGAAGATAGCATATTAGTGATATCACCAAACAGTGGGTTTGGTTCTGCCAAGTTTGTTATATCGTTAAGTTCTCGTCCGTATTTTTGTGCAAATACTGCTTTGGCTTTTATTTGCTGACCAATGTTGATTATTTCTCTAAGCTTTGGAATTTGAAGATCAAGAAGATCTTGCAGACACTTCAGAAGAGTAGTGATGAAATTTTCTAGTGCAGAAAGCACACTAGGGAGCTTACCAATTTGTGTAATATGTTCACTCTTCCCACCTGTACCGTAATCAATAATAGAAAGAACTAATTGTGATATGGCAGAGAGTAGTTCAGAGAAACATGAAGAAACAGAATCAAGTGCTGAATTTGGATTATTGAATTTGTTTCTAGTTGAATCAAATGAATTTGAAATATTAGAGAATGTAAATGAAGTTGGAACTCTCTCGCAGTAAAAACCACGAGCCATTCCTGCTAATTTCCGAAAATTGGTTTCTGTCAAGAAAATATTAACGTATGAATCATCTAGAGGAACTGCATTTGGTCCTGAACTTAGTGAAAGAGTACGAGGTGAACTTTGCTGTATTAAACAAGAACCAGAAACAGTAGAATTTATTTGAGTGACTGGAATATTTGCATCTACTATTTTATTAATACCTTCACGGACCGAAAATGGTGCTGAAAGAACTCTTGTCCAGAAATCAGTTGATTTATCCAGATCAATTCCAGTTCTGGTAGAGAATCTCCGAACTCTTTCGGAGAAAGCATTTCGTGTAGAACTTTGAAGATTATTCAGACTAATAGATGTAACACAACATAATGTCTTAAGTATTTCATCAAATAATTCTAGATTTCTGTCTGACGATATATCAGAGAAAGATGAATCGGGTAGATAAATTCCTTTTTCAATAAGTGCAGAAATATCTGGTCCCACGGGTATATCACCTACTGGATTTTCATCACGAAAATCAGATGGTTTTCTACCTACTTCACGAGCTAGTAACTTTTCTTCAGTGGGATTTGGTATTTCAAAATCATCACTCTGCTCGAATTCAACAGATGAAATATCACCTCTCCGAGAAAATCGGAAAGAGTCATCTAGAATTAGACTATCAATATCTCCTTCAAGAATATTGCCTTCTTGATCTCTGACTAGTGAATCATCAGACGATATATCATATTTAGTAATTGGATCACAGATATTACAAGTATTAGATGTCATTTATTCAGCGCCTTTGATATCTTCTAGCAACTTTAGTGGAAATACCTGGAGTACTAATATTACAGCCAATATCAGCACACGTTAATACTGGTCTAGAACCACTTCCTCGTGTAGATCTATTACCGGGTTGGAGACTTTCAAGATGAACAATCAGGTTTCTCTTTCCTGTTACTTCCAAAAGGATCGCCTGATATGGTAAATGATCCCGAACCCATGCTGCTAGTTCAGCATGTAGTGCTGCATTAGCTGCGGATGATAATTGAATATCAGCTGCTTCACCTGTAAAGTGTTTTGAACCTCTTCGGTCTCTGTTAGCTCTTCTAAGTCCAGAAGTAATTCTGATACCTCTTGAACCATATTTTTCCCAAAGAGGATCAAGAATGTTATAGCAGAGATTATGAATATTTCTCATCACCTGCGGAGTAGTTTCACCGGAAGATCTTGCATTTCTGAATACACCAGTAAACATTCCGCATGTGATATGCCGTGAAAGTTTAGCATTAGCATTATTCAGATTTGATAAAATTTCACCAGGGTATTCTTTAGCCACTGAAGTATTATTTCCAGTTTGTAGGTTAGGATCAAGTGTAGAACCTTGAGCGATTTCACTATCATCGGAATAATCAGATTCTGGTACAGCACCAAAGTTTTCATAGGCCGCAGATCTAGTCTCTTGTGGAACAGATCCACTTTGGTGTTCATAGTATGAAAATTCTTCACGAGACATTCTTTTACCATTAGGGAATCTAGCTGTTTCTGGAGTAAAATGTTCTGTAGTTGCATTTTCTAGAATTACATCTACTTCTACATATTCTGGTGTATTTGTTGGATCTGGTGGTGATGCGGTTTTTGCATCTGTAGTTTCTTTTGGTACATATGAAGTTGGATTCAATGGAGACCCTGGTGATGCTGGAGCACCTGGATTTAGATCAATTGTAGAACCACGTATATCCATAGCTCCTGAAGAGTCAATATTTGCAGTCGTTGATTTAACAGCCAGTGCACCATTAATATCCAGATCATAACTGGAAGCTTTTACTTCCATACCTTCAGAAGAGTTAAGTAACATAGAATTTGATCGAATATCCATGTTATTATCAGAATGAATTTCAGAAGCTTCAGAACGAACCACAAAAGTAGAATCTGCATCAAAACGAATATTTGAAGAACGAGTCGTGATTGAATTATCTGAATCAATATTAACAGCACCTTTAGATGAAATAACATACTGACTATTCGTGCGTGAATATATTCCATCTTTACCTTCTATGTCTACATTTTCATTGCCTATAATTCCCACTGATTTCTGTGATTGGAGAATCACTTCCTCTGCACCAGAAAGAGTAAATTCCTCTGATGCATTGAAATTCATCTGTGTTCCTGAAAACAGATTAAGTGCTTTCTCGGAAGATATAGAGGCTTGTTGGTCCACACGGTAGTCCAGCTCTTGTCCGATATCGTGTCGTGATACACCTGATATTTGTTCACGAGAGTCACCAGCCACGGTCGTACGACGTTGACCAGCGATAATCTGGTTATAGTCTTTAGTGACCTCCATGTTCCACGTACCATCGACTACAGTTTGCATGGAACCTTTCACTGTCGTGATATAATCACCCTCGACATTCACATACATATCACCAGCATTGATCTCAAATGTACCGGGTGTTTCTACAAATACTTTTGAATCACCCTTAAGGAGAAGATCACCCTTCACATAGATCGTTCCATTACCTTTATCAGAAACAAGTCCGAAACCTTTTTTGGACGATGGCATGACATGTATAGAACCATCTGCATCAATGATGAATTGAGCGCCTGTTGGATGATGGAGTTCGATTACTTCACCACCAGCAGAATTGGAGATAATTACTTTTGAACCAGTTTCAGTACTGAAACCTTTTACTGGTGGAGATTCAGGATCACGAATACCTATTCCTGTACCATTACCTGGTCCAGTATGAATATTCTCTACATCATTACCTTGCCCGACGTTACCAGATTTATTGACTACCTCGTAGCTTCTTCTAGTATGTCCAGAATTAGTATTCTCTTCAAAAGAACCCGGTTGTGAACCTTCACGATTTATTTGTTGTTTTCTAAATCTTCTAGTGACCATTATTAACCTGTAAAGTTACTGTAGAGAGAATCCACAAGGAGTTGTAGTTCAAGATTTTCACAATCAAATTCAGCAGCATCTGTATTCATTGCCACTGCCTGTACTAATTTATATAGAGCTACTTTTTGAAGTCTAGTAATAAAGAATGGCAAAGGTGGTTTACTATTTTTGGCATATATGTGTTTATTTAATCCACCAATAATCACGATTCGTATTTCTTTAGATGAAGCATCTCTTAATGAATAGAAAGTTCCGTTAGTATCAAGTACTACATTACCCTGAAGTTCACGAATAGGAACAGTTTCTCCACGATATGAATACGTGAAAAACAAATTATATTTATCGTAATTACTAATACCTTCTGGTGATAGTGTTATCATTCTTCTGGTCTCGCTCCTGGTGCATAACCTGAATTATTCATTGTTGGTACTGGTCTTCCTGTATATTTAAGTCTACCTGAAGCAGCATAAGAATTTGTCACAATTTTTCTATATTCTTGTCGTGAAGTATCTACCCAGTAACCACGTGCTCTCGAATATCTCCGAGCAGCATTACCTTCATAAATTGTCATAGCCTTAGATGCTTCTTCAATAGTTCGTGCAGAGAATAGAGCAGGTCGGGCAGCTCGACCTTCACTTTGATTATGAAGTTCATGCCACACAAAAGCAATCTGTTTTTCTAGTGGAGGAATTACACCTCGTCCTACACCAGAAAATCTTTCAAGTGCTCTTCTCCGATCAAGTCTCCACTGTGCAATACCAACAGCACCTTCACCGCGATTCACTGCATTAGGATTTAGACTACTCTCTGTGATGAAGTTACCAACCATAGTGGAAGTGACTATGTGAAGATCTCCAGTGAAATCTCCACTGTTTTTAAGTTTATCATAAAAGTAGTTATATATTTTTTCACCGTTATTACCACCAGGTATACTAGTAGGAATAGAAGCATCAGTAGGAACAGTAGTTCCATCCGGACTAGAAGGTGTTCCAAAACTATCACCGGAATCTGGCGAAGGGTATGAATCATTTGATGAAATACCGCCCGGGAATACACCAATGATCACAGGCTTTTCACACATATTACCATCAGCAAAGAAACCATAGACCCAGGCACCGGCCGAGAGATCATGACTTGAATAACCTGAAGTGACATGTCCGCCAATAGTTGGCATAGTCACTAATGCGTCTGGAAGATCATCATTAGACACATTTTCTTGGTCATAAATGTGGTGAATACCAAATATTCGGACTTTGACATGTGACTCAAAATCAGGTGACCGACCTTGAACTACACCAACAAACCATTTGAACTGATCACCATAATAATCCATCACTCACCACCTTCTGTTTCTGGTTGTCCAGTAGCTGGATCAATCACAGTGCGTTGTTCTAGTCTAGGTAGAACAGTATCAAGAGCATAATTATTCATGCTTTCAAGTTCTGTAGAGAATGAATCTTTATTAATTCTCAGTACAGATGAAACTTTACCACCGACAGAAACTGTGTGACGAATTTCAGTGACTAAGAAGTAACCCGAAATATACTTGTCTTTCTCTACTCTGTTGAAACCATGAAGCTCTGGAAATTCTACATAGATCAATTCCCCAACATTATGAGTAAGATCACCAGGTACCACAATAGAAATATCAATTTGATTTAGACTAGTTAAGTATCTTTCGGAGTGTGAGTCACGAATACGCTCTAGTTCATCTTCATTATTATTCTGGACTGCATTCTGTGTTTCTATTTTATAAATTAGTCTCGGCGCATTTTCAAAAGTTTTATTCCGAACAGGAATTGCAGAATATGGTCGTTCAAGTATTTCACGGTAAGTTTTTGTATTTACTTTATTTTGATAGAGATATGTAGACTGGTCTTCATCAGAATCAGTGAACTCATAGTACGGATAGTCTTTACTATCAGGATTTATAGTAATAGTTTGATTACGGAAATAACCACGTGATGATTTTTCTGTTTCTGAAAATCTTTTATTAACGTCATATCTGGATAGTAGACGATCTATTTGTGTCGGATCTGCATCATTAACTATTTCAAAATTTGAATTATAGATATATCGCTTATTAGCTATTTCAGTTCCAAATGAGTTTATCTGGTCTTCAATAATACTTTGAATAGTCGTGAAGAAAAATCCATAGAAATTTTCAAAGAAAACCCACGTATGATATCGACGGGAATCCTTAGATATGGCCTTCTTCCGGAAATATTCAACTGCATTGAATGGACGAAGATTAGGTATGATCACGTGCATCGGCAGAGCTTCTGTTTCATGTCCAGAATCAGTATGAAGTTTTTTTGAATAAAAACCGAAGTTAGGTGTGGAAACTCTTTGTCGAGCTTCCAAATCAATATATTGGAGATAAAACTCCTGTATAGAATCTGAAACAGATTTTTCTGTATAACAGTGAGACACTTTAACTCTAGTTGATTCGTGTATTTCTTCAGATGCTAATTCAAGTACATAGGAATTCTCACGAGCATTATCTGCGGGTTTGATTTCACGAATTCCAGTGATTTTATAGTAGAAGGTACGAGAATCAAGACTGGTAAGTGAAGGAGAACCAAAAGGGAATCTAGATGATAAAGAATTATTCACTGGTGTAGAACGACCAGCAGTTTCTTTAAAACGAACTATAATACTTTCTTCTCCAGTCATAGGATAATTCACGAATAGTCCGATAGGATCATAGATCAAGAGCTCACCAGAAATTACTGGAGTGAACAAGCTCTGGTAAATATTGATCTCCAGGAACTGTGGGAGAAGGTTGATGGGTTCTGATCTATCGTATTTGACTAACCAAATTCCCTCTACTCCAATACCAAAAGGATTTATTTCTCTGATAGATGGATTATTCACTTAATTTTTCTTCTATTTCAGAAAGCATTTGATTGACATATTCTGGTTTAATAATAGCGATCACTCTCTTGGCTTCATTTAATTGATCTTCATAATCATAGACAGTAACTGGTGTCCATCCAGATCTTTCAATAGGACTTAAATTTTCAAAAGTCTCTACAGACATTGTCCAAGACTTCCGTGCTATATCTTCTTTAGAATCAGATGAAAGTCCTGTATAACGATAGTGTGCTATATCAGATTTAGTCTCGAAAGCTCTTTTTGAATATTTCTTTTCTAAGTATTCATTGAATTCTCTATATGGAAGAGGCCAGTCACTATAGGGATCATACATTTCATTCACCAAATAGATGATCCAATCAAGTTCTGGATTACCATAAAATCTATCTGCAAGTGTATCTGGATAATCACCGCCTTTAATAACATATTGGTAATATACACCACGTTTAGACAGAACTTCATCGATGACTTTCACACGAACAAGTAAGTTCTTAGATACTTGACCATTATATCGAATATCTGGAAAATAAGAGAAATAAGACATCAGAGACCACCACCCGGATTAGGTCCAGAAGAGTTTCGTTCAAGAAAATCCTGATTATTAGTTCGGAGGAGATCACTTTCTTCTCTTTCACCAACAAGACCAGTAAATGTATCTCTCGTTACAATATTGATTTCTTGGAGTGTGAATGCAAATTGCACTTCCACTGGTTTACCGTCTTTATAGAATGAAGTTCCCCCACCGCCAGAATAAGAAGGAGTGAATGACTGAATAAAAGAGAAAAAGATCGGTGTAATCACTTCATCAATACCAACAAACTCTACAGTGACTAGATAAGGATAATTCAGTGCATATTCACCGAAATCTTTCTCTGGAAGCATGTAGTTTCTCATTCTGCGGACTATATTAGAAACAGACTGTGCTTCAGAAGCATTTTTTGGTGCTAGATTGAATGTCAATGAGTGAGGTCGGAGGTTGACACCATCAAAAATAGTAGTCGTGTGTGGATTTTTCACTACACCTAATTCGGCCTGTGATAGTCTTCCCAGACGAGTATCTGAGATACCTGGTGCTACTGCGGCTGCATATGAAAGAGCACCTTTAAGTTTCTCGCTAGTCTGCCTCCCATCACCTACAGAATCTAGCATGCTTTGACCCATACTCCACATATTTGAATTGAATAGACCAAAGTCAGTTTGATTCAATCTTACCGAATAGTTATCTGGTAAAGATTCAGGGAGTGGAAGTACTATAAGATCCCGAAAACGAGTTTCAGGTGATGAATTAGGTTTAGGTCTGAAATATTCGTAGAACGAAATATTAGTTCTAAGTTTCAGTTGCTCTTCTGGAAATTGTAAACTGGCCATGCTCACTCTGATAAATAGTTGTATGTAAGTGTATTTATATGGGTAAAGATGGAAAAAAATAAAAAACCTCAATTACAACGTAATTCTTCTCACAAGACTTACAAAGGTCGTTTTAAACCTAAAAATCCTTCTAAATATAAAGGTGACGTAACCGACATCACATTCCGCAGTAGCTGGGAATTACGCTTAATGCGCTGGCTAGATAGTCATCCCGATATTATAGCATGGGGCTCGGAAGTTCTGGTGATACCCTATGAAGATCCTATTACTGGAAAAATTCGAAGATACTTTACTGATTTTTGGGTCCAAAAAAAGAACCCAGACTCTAGTATAAATACTATTGTAATTGAAGTAAAACCATTGAAGGAAACATTTCCTCCTGCAAAACAACAGAAGAACACTAAGCGTTATATTGCCGAATCACAGACTTATGAAACTAATACTGCTAAATGGCAAGCCGCTGAACGATATTGTGCTGAAAGAGGATGGAAATTTGTTATAATGACAGAAAAACAATTATTCGGAAAGAGTTCTGGTAAATAATGTCACTAATACGTAAGCTTATAGAGAAGGCAGCAAGAGAAGGTCGGATACTAGAACGTTCTAAAGAATCGATGCGTTGGTTTGCAGAACGAACTCGAAGGTTATCTATGACTCCAGGACAATTCGTTCGGAATGAATCAGAAGTCTATACCAGAGTCAACAGAGGTTCTGTTGGTGCTGGAAGAATGTATACGTATTTCTATGATCCTAAGCATAAAGCTACTCTTCCTTTCTATGACAGATTTCCTTGCATATTCATACTCGAAATGTATTCAGATGGTTGGCTCGGAATAAATCTTCACTATCTAAGTTATGCAGAAAGAGCTACACTACTAGATGCACTCCTTGAATACGAAAATGATGCTCGCATTCCTGCAAATAAGAAACTTCGTATTTCTTATTCTATCATAGCATCATTTGGCAAATCACACCTCGCTAAACACTGCGTGAAAAGATACTTGAAAAATCATGTCCGTTCTAAGTTAATGAAAATAGATGCCGAATATTGGCCTATAGTTGCAATGCTTCCAACTCAAGAATTTGATGGTAAGGATTTCAGCTCAATGCGTCAAGTTTGGAGAAGAAAAAGATGACTTTCAATATAAACGCATTCAAGAGTGTGCTACATTCAGTCAATGGACTAGTTAAGTCAAACCGTTTTAGAGTCATCATTACACCAAAAATACAGATTGGTGATCAACGAGTTATGACTTTCCTCTGTGATCAGGCAACATTACCTGGTGTAGCTTGGACTACACAAGATGTCCGACACACTGGTTATGGGAACTTTGTTAAACGACCAACTAATGCTACTTTTACAGACGTTGCTCTTTCATTCTACGTGGACTCTGATTCAAACGTAATGGAATATTTCCATCAATGGATGAGTTACATAAACAACTTCGATCGATCTAATATTGCTGATCGTAATGGAATTCCATTATATCAGTTCAATTATCCAGATGAATACACTGCAGTTGTTGAAATAACTACTTTTGATGATGCTGAAAATCCAGTGACTACAATCAAGTTAAATGATGCATTTCCCGTATCTGTTGCAGATCAACAATTATCATGGGAAAACCAAAATACACTTCTTAAGATGAATGTTACATTTGCATATGATTCATGGTCATCAAATCACTTTGATAATTCACGGACTGGTATAGAAGGTTCTGGTAATCAATATTCAGAAAGACCTCTTGGACGTGTTCAGACTGGTGAAACCGCTGATATTGACTCGACACCTCTTCCTCCGAGAAGACCAACTAATATAATTTAATGGAGATATACTATGGGTCTACCTAAAATCAAACATCCCACTTTTACAGTGACTATTCCTTCTAACGATAAACAAATTTCAATCAGACCATTTACTGTCCAAGAGGAAAAACTCCTCCTGATGGCACAGGAGGACGAAGATCAAGTATCAGTACTAAAAACCGTCAAACAAGTTGTGAATAATTGCATCATGGATGATATTGATATTTCTAAGCTAGCTACATTTGATCTTGAGTATTTAATTCTGAAAATTCGAGCTAAATCTGTTTCAGAACTAATTGAACTGAATTATACGCTGGATGGTGAAGAAATTCCAATTACTATTAATCTAGATGAAGTTGAAATCAAAAAGAACAAGAAGAACAAGAATAAATTCATGATCACTGATACTATTGGTGTAGTTATGCGGTATCCTTCACTAGACACTGTTTCGGCCGATAATAAAGTAGATGATCTTTTTGGTAAAATTTCTTCTTGTATTGAGTCTGTATATGATGATGAAAACGTCTATGATGAATTCACTGATAAAGAAATGGAAGAGTTCATTATGTCACTACCTTCGGAAGCACTGAAAACTCTTGGTGAATTCTTTAATAATATGCCACGTCTAGAACACACTATTGAAGTTACTAAGAAGAATGGAGAAAAGAAAGTAATTACTCTCCGAGGTCTCTCTGATTTTTTTACCTTATGATAGGTTATATGAACCTATCTGAATATTACAAATTATTATTCGCATTGGTACAACATCATAAATACTCTTTGAATGAAGTCTATGAAATGTATCCATTTGAGAGAGATGTTTTTGTAATGTTATTAAAAGAACACATAGAAGAACAAAGACAAAAGCAAGAACATGGCTAATTTAAGTTCACTAACTGGTAGTCTGGGAGTAACATCACCAAAACAGGTCATGGATATGTTCTCTTCAGAACTATCAGGCCCATTTAAAGAGATAGCGGCAAATCTATCTCCTTCAGCTATAGTCTCTAATTTAACTAGAGAAACAGGTCTTGACGAACTTGTTCCTACTATTACTGGTGTAATGGGTGATCTTAAATTCCAGAATGAGGAAATCTCTGAAAGAACAGAAAAACAAGTAACTCATTCTAAGAAAATAGACACTAATATTTCTGATTCTAAAGATATATTGATAGCTATCAAAGATATTCTGGAAGATACTTATGCTTTTGTTTCTCGTGGTGAAACTGCAGATGATATTTCCCAGAGAAGATCACTAGAAAGATCAGAAGGAACTTCTGGTGTTCCTCAAATCCCCTTGGCAGAACAAGTTGGTCCAAGAAGTTTCCTCGGTAATCTGTCAAACTTCTTTGCAGATGGAAAGAATCTTATCGGTGCAGGACTATTAGCCTCTGCAACTGCTGGTCTTACTGTAGTTGCATCTGTTCTGAGATTTTTTGGTCGATTAGCTCTAAGAGCCGGCGCTTTTGCTACTATATTCTCTGCACTAGCGTCACTTGATAAAAGTGACTGGGAAAATACTTTCACTGAAGTCTCTGAATCAATTCAAAAGTGGCAAGACGGCGAATATCTAGAAAGTGTAGTGCAATTCACTAAATCTATTGGTTCGTTGTTAATGACAGCACTAGATAATGTTATTGAAGAGTTTTCTGATTTCATTCAAAGTTATGGTGTATCATCTGATAGTTCTGATTTTCTATCTACTGTTGCTATTGGTGCTTCTTTGGGTATATTATTTGGCCCTGGTGGAGCTCTAGTAGGAGCAGTTATTGGTGGGATTTATTCACTATATAAAATTGTAAAAGACACAGACTGGGCCAAATTATATGAAGATGCTGGTGGGTGGAAGGGTATGATCCGTTCGGCGATAACAGATTTAGGTGATATTTTGATTGCTCTTCCTCTAGATCTTACAAAAGATATTGTTTCTTGGATGTCTAGAAAATTAGGGTTTGAAGAATTTGCAGATATGTTAGATGATTTCAGTTTCAGAGAAATGTGGACCGATATAGTTGATTCTATTTCGACAGAACTAGATAAAGCAATAACTTCTATCAAAGAGTTCTTCACAGATCCGACAACTAAAATTAGAGAATATATGGAAAATTCTATATTTTTTGAATTTGCTACTTGGTTATGGGATAAAACCTTCGGCCCTGTGATTAACTTTTTCACTGGTGAAGAAAGTGTATTTAAAGATCCAAAGGCTGCTCTTTTGAATTATTATAATGATTCAATATTCGGTAATTTTGTTGACTGGGTCTGGAGTAAAACTTTCGGTCCAATTACTAAATTCTTCTCTGATACTTTTTCTGATGATATCAAAGAAAAAGTAATGAAAATGATAGACGAAAAAGCTCCTTGGTTAATAAATCTTGGTAAATGGGTCTATGATACCTTCATTGATCCTATTGTAGAAATATTCAGAATGATTAAAGGTGCTGCAAGTAATATTCGTGAATATGCACTAAGCTTTATTCCAGATGGTATGAGACAATTTTTTGGTATTGAAGATCAGGCCGAAATTCAACGCCAAATAGAACAAGAAGCTCAAGAGCGACTTAGACTTCAGGAAATACAAGATGAAAGTCGGAGAAGACGGGAAGATGCTAACCGAGCTCTTCGAAATGCTCCAGATACTTCTCGGACTATGGGTATTGAAGAACAAGGAGGAGTCTGGAGACCCGATCCTTCTACTATTAGATCAAGAGATATTACACCTGAAAGCTCTAATAATAGTAATGTAGACACTGGAACTGTTATTGGTTCAGTATCTGTAGATAATTCAGTGAATAATACACGTTCTGGTTCTGATACTTATGGACCACTAACCACTAGACCAAAAAATTCCCGCCTGGATGATCATATCCGAGGCGGGATTGGTACTATGGATTTTTATGGTTTCTGAGTTTAGTTACCCAGAATTTTCTTGAAGTGTTCAAGATCATCGTCATCATCTTCATCTGTATCCCAAGGAACTTCCTTAGTTTCTTCTGATTCGTATGACTTTTCAGGACGAGTTACTTCTTCTCGTTCCTTCAGATTACTCTTGGGTTCTTCTTCAACCATTTCTTTCCGAGTAGTACTAGAACCATCAACCTGAATACCAAGAACTTTTTCAAGCTTGGACTTCAGTTCATCGTAACTCTTGAAGTTCTTAGGATCAACAAGCTCTTGGAGAGAATGCTGACTCTTCCAAACTTCTTCTAGTTTATCATCGTCATCAAATAGTGGTTCTGGTTTACCGAATTCTGACTTATCATAGTTTCGGTACCCTTCATATTGACGGATTTTCAGTTTGAAGTTAGCACCTTCCCAAAGATCAAAAGGATTGATTGGATCTTCATCTTCAAATGAAGGATGCATTGCTTCATTGATTTTTTCAAAGATTTTCTTCCCAAACTTCCAGAGAAATGTTTTCCCATTGTTTGAAGGGTTCATCTTATCATCAACAACGTAAATATTAGCATAAAAATTAAGCCTACGCTTTTGTTTACGAGCAATATCTTTATTGGATTCAACACCTGAGTTCCAAAGCTTTGAATTATATTCAGAACAAGGATCATCCTTACCAAGAGTAGTCAGTGAATTTTCAATATACCATCCGCCTGGACCTTGGAAACCATGATCAAAGATTTGGACAAATGGTAGATCTTCACCGACAGGTGGCGGAAGAAGACGTAGAACAGCATAACCATTACCAGCTGAATCTGGTTCTGGTTTCCAAAAACGATCATCGGCTCCTCGATTGGAACCTTTATTGAGTTGTTCTACTTTTTTGGAGAGGTTTTCTAGTGAAGACTTACGAGTCTTTTTTAGTGCTGAAAAATCAAGTGGTGCAGACATATATTTTTCCTTTCATGTATGCGGTATATTACGATTTATTGCGACATATAGTGAGATCAAGTGAAATAGTTCCGAATGATCTCACTATATTTATGCTTTTCGAAATTCACAAATGGCTTCATCTTCATGATTCGAAACTTTATTTGTGGGAAGTAGATGGGATCAGTTATTCTTTTCTCCCAACGGTCTAGATAATGTATCAGTTCTTCGAATATTACCATTGTGGTAATATCTATTTCTTTTTCCAGATACAGTCTAAGTAGTTTGGGATATTGTTCGGTTGTTACCAGAAAATTACTAACTAGTTCCTCATCTAGTTTAGTTATATCACTTTCGAAGAAGTACTTCAACGAATATTTACGTTTGAGGAATTTATTAGTGTTCTTAACAGCTTCTTCAGTGATTAGTTCACCGACCCATAAATCAGGTCTATCATGTAGATTAGAGATTAGATGATCTTCGAGGTTTTTATATTTCGAGAGTTTATCAAACATATAACGGTCATTTCTAGACTCGTAAGAACTATATGTAGCTCTTACTTTACCGTTATATTTAAAATAATCATATTTTTCGTTAGAGAAATGTCGTTTTATTCCAAGATATTTTATGTAAGCTTCGAAACCATTCATTCGTCATCATATTCATCTTCACCGGAAGGACCATAGACTTCTTCATAAGCTTCGTCGAATGCTTCATCAACACCTAGGCATTCATCTAGTGTATCACAGTCAAAGTCCGTGAAAATTTCAATAAGTGACTTGTAATATTCAGTGCGTGCTTTCGGTGAAGGGAAAACGACCATTGCTGTATTAATTAATTCAGATGCAATTACAGAACCTGTAGACCAAGACATTATGAACTCCTTTTAAAATGGCAGACGTGCTGTTTTTGTATTCACTAGATTTAGATCTTCTGCCTCTAGTTGAATATTATTCTTTAGTAGTGAATTTTTTCGGATAAGTTCGGAGACAGTTTCCATTTCTAGATCATTAGTTTCGCAGTAATGAATCACTGCTTCTAGATAGGTCACATCGAGATCATAAACGATGTCTTCGATTATTTTATAGAATGTATTTGGTGATAGAATATTGAGTTCTTCTTCCATTATTTACTCTTATTTTGTGTTATTTCATGTGTTTCAAAAAATTTGTTCAAATTATTTTTATTTTCTATAAATTGTTTAGCATAATCTGAAAGTTTTTGAGTAATTAAATTATGTCTGATCCATGATCTCCATTCATTCGAAATTATCGTGATGCGATTCGGTAGGTTTTTTGCACCGCTAACGGGGCGTTCTTCAACCTTAACGATATTCATCGCACGAGCCCTCCGCATAGTATTCTGAACAGTTGTGCGAGATACACCCGCTCGGGATGCAATTTCTGCGATACATCGGGTGCAGGACCCTTTTGATCGACATTCATCAGCTACAATCCTTAATACAGCTTGTTCACTTGTCGTGAAACTAGTTGCAAGTGATAAGGGAAGCGGACAGGTTGCAGCGAGTCGCCGACGCCGCTCAATTAATATATGATTTTTCGAAAATATATACATCTTCATGTTAATTATCTTTTATTTCGTTTAATGCATATTCCTGTGCTTCTTCTACGGTATTGAAAGGTATATTCTTATAAGTAATTCTGTCTCCAAAAACTGAATACTTACGATCTACTACAGCATATTCCAAATCAGGATGAGTATAGATAACACCTAATCCCTTTTTCTTTTTTGTCCAATACTTTTCTGGAATAACTTTACACTTTTCAAATATTCGATTTGCTAGTTCTTGCCCATCTTTTACTACTTGATCAGCAAAGGCCGCACGTTCTTGATGTGTTGAACCACGTTTCTGTGCTAGTTCTCGGTCCATTTTAACACTTTTGGGTATTGGTATATATGTGATAGTCATAGTATATCCTTTTGGAAAGTGGGTCCGTTCTGTTTCGAGGTGGAACCCATACCCAGAGTAATTACGCTGCTAGAGCAAAATCCCCAGTTATATAAATATGTTATAATTGCTAATCACGGGTCTGTCAACCCTATTAGCTCTAGAACTATAGCATTTAATCCAAGGAGTTCCAGCATGTTTATTTATAATATTCTATCCAGTATACCACACAATCCGCATTATCTCAACCGTTATTTTAAATTCATTAAAGGTTGTCAAAAAGTCAACGAAAACTTTGACGGATACACCGAAAAACACCACATCTGTCCTAGATCACTATTTCCAGAATACAAATCATTTGGAAAACATTCTTGGAATAAAGCTGTTCTTACAGCGAGACAACATTTCATAGCTCATTGGATTTTATGGAAATCTTATCCAGATAGTAAATATATGATTCGTGCCTTTTGGTTAATGAGTCACTCGAGAGAAGTAGCAAAAGTAGATTCTAGAACCTATTCTAAGTTATCAGAAGAATACAGTGAAAAAGTTAGAAATACAGCTAAAAAAAGAGTAGAAAACGGTACTCATAACTTTCTAAATGGCGAAATAACAAGAAAAAGAATAAAAGACGGCACATATCACTTTTTAGGTCCAGAAAATAATAAAAAAAGAGTAGAAAACGGTACTCATAACTTCCTAGGTGGTGAAATACAAAGAAAAGCACATAGGAAAAGAGTTGAAGATGGTACACATCATTGCATCGGGATGGTGCCTTGCTATGATAAAAGAGGTAATTTTAATAGAGTTTCAAGAGAATTTTATCTTGATCAAACAGGTCCAAAAATTAATTGGGAATATATTCATGTTTCTTCAAAAGAAGGCAAAAAGAGAAAATTCATAAATCTATAATAAAAATGAGCCCGTTGGTTAATAAGGTGGAGCCCATACCCCAGAGATTATGCAGCTAGTGCTGCAATCTCATTATCGTTAAATGCGACATTTGTGTTTATACTCTTTAACGTAGCTGTCTACGACTGTCTAACACGGTTTTTATTACAGATTAGCGAGCCTGTTTCGCCCCCATCAGAAATACAAGAGAAGGATTCGAACCTTCAATGACTTCTCCTTAAGAGGTCTCCCACAACATTACTTGTTTCGGGTCGCCTTTACCATTCGACGTATCTTGTATTTCTGGTGGAGGCGCCGGGTACCGCCCCCGGGTATAATCTGTTTATTCTACCTAGCTTCAATCAACAGTAACACTATTTATATCATAATGATTTCGAAGAGTCAAGGACTAATTTCAGAAAGTTTATAGTGCTTATAACCTTCATTTATCATGTTCATCATATTTAAATTATTTCTGAATCTGAGCCGTATAATAAGATCGACATCATATGATACAGAAAATCTAGTTTTAAGCATTTGATTCAGAATTTTTTGTCTAATATTAAATTTTAGTGTTTTCATTTATCATATTCACAAGAATATTGAGACTAAAATTTCTGAAAAAGAAATTACGATACTTATAATCAATCATTTGAACAGTACATGAGTTATAGACTTCGAAAGTGTGGTCTATCAATTTTTCTTGTATAATATATCCTACTGGTTTCATTATATAAGTCATTTTTTTAAAAGATTTTCTATTTCCTTAATTTCTTTTTCAATATATTTTTTTTGATTATACAATTCATTCAATGCATCTTTTATATTTTCGGTGTTAGGATTTTTATATAATTCTTTACCAATTGCAACAAAAACATCACCAATGTTTTTGATTGCGTTGCCAGATGATTTTATTTTATTTCTAGATGCTACAGATTCATTAATACTAAGAATTTTAGTTACTTCTTCTATAATAGATTGATGTAGTTCATTATTTTTTTTAAACATTTTTATTTCCTTTTATTTAAAAGATTCAAGTATATTTATTAAATTTTAGTATTCAGAGTCTTGCGGCCTGAATGTGCATCCAATCCCAATTCCTAGCCCTACCTAGTGAAATCCAGCCTTCATCTTCCCAAATTTGCCAGAATGGTATAGCATCTCTCTGTGCTAATCTTGCTCTTGAAGAATCCCATCTAAGTTGATTCTCTTCTGGGGAAAAATCGATTGCTGCCGCGAAGGCATGTGTACTCAATCTACTAGAACCACGCATATTCCGATTATTATAACAACCACCAAACAGATCAATACCTAGATCAGCACGTTGTCTAGCATCATAAGTTGCTGCAATACGCTCAAAACATCTTAGTGCTGATTCGGCACATCTTGAATTGATAGTAAATCTGTTGATTTTCTGTCTCTTGTTCCAAGCAATTTTCATAGTAAAAGGTAGATCAATCATCGTGTGATTTTCACCGGGATTACCATAGAAGGCTCTTAAATCAGACGTAGCTTGTGTTGGCCAGCGATTTGATTGCACTGGAAGATTATCATCTGGTCTAGGCTTTCTTGTTTCTTCTGTTGAAACATCCTTACCAGCAAAGACTTCAAAAGCATATCGTGTCTGTGGTCCCATGAAACCATCAATAGCACCGACTTCAATATCTGCCAGTTTACAGACAAGTTGCTTTGCACCGATGATACTTCTTGATTTACTCCAACCACTATTGGAATGGCCATGTTTGGACAAGAATTCATTGATTGCACTATGACTTTGTGGACCGATGATACCATCAATTCGGCCATGATAATGTCCCTGTGATTGTAGTGCGTTTTGTAGTGTTCTGTTATTCATTTAGTTTCCTTTCTGGTAGTATTAGTCTATGTATTCTAATATTAAATATTTTCATTTCAATATTATGATAAGGTATGTTTAGGTGTTCAGAATATAAATTTTTATTAACTATATTTAAAAGAACACGTTCTCTGATATATTCCTTTACAGATTTCCTTCGTTCACCTTATATTTAATCAAAATCTGGTATATGTAAATATCTTTTTACGTGATTGATCACACCAAGCCTGATTTTTCTTTCTATAAGTTTTTCCAAATTATTCGTTACTTCATATGCTGATGCCGAATGATGATTCACATAATCGTAAACATACGTCATTTCTAGACTTTCACCTAGACCAAATTTATCATTTTCATTTATCAGATCATTTAGTGATTTCATCTAATCTCTTTCTCATCAGCATCTCATTAAAATACTCGCGTAGTAAAAACACACCACTCCTAGTCTTTTTACGCAAAGTCATTTCTAAGCTAAGAAAAATATGCGCAGTTATATTATCACTTTTTAAGTGTCGGACATTATCATATATCATAAGCAATTCTAGATCATCAGTTGGGTGTTTAGCAGTCTTTTCAGATATCAGTTTTTGAAAAGATTTCATAACAAGACTTCCTTTAGTAATTGTTCACGGTCAGACACATTCTTCAGGTTATAGACCGGTATATCATATTCCATGGCTACACGGCAGGCTTGTCCCGTACCCCCGGAAGCCTTTCCATCTTTTGTCCAACATATCACAAAATTTACTGGACTGTCAAGAGCAGGACCAAGTACCTGATATGAATTCCGACTCATCAATTTCAATGCTCCACCTTTTAATCTATCCGGGTTAGGATGAAACTCTTGGACCATTTCTAGATTAAGTGGCGGAACAATGTAGTCAATACCATCTTCATGTCTGGAATTGAAAGGACTCCATGGGAGGAATATCTGTTTGTATTTAGCACCATTCTCGAAAGCAGTATCAGCACCGGTTGCGCCACCAGATCGGAGTGTGTAACCTTTGCCTGATAGTTTCCGTGCAATCTCAGTCATTGCTCCCATGACTTCTTCGGGTGTTTCTCTGGACCCGATACCGGTATAGTATTTAATCATATATCACTCAAGTGTTTTTCTTCAAATTCTTTCAGAGGAATATTATCGATTATTCTATTATTAACATAATCCATATAAACCTTCATCAATCTCCGACACATTCTCCTACGCCAGCCGAACGGCATAGCAAAATAGAAAAATGGTACACCTATCTCATAGATAGTGCGATAATCATTATCATAGACCTTAATATTCATGATATTCACAAAATTTATCGGGTTAACAGAAATTCTGGTACCATCATCAAAATTATAACGAGCAAATACATAGTCACCACCATAGAAATTCCAATTCTCTGGTTTTTCTTCGATTAACTTGAATATTTTCTTGATCAGTTTGTCTTTCATAATAAAACTTTCTTATTTGATAATGACATAAGTTTTTGTAAATTTAAGATAGGAAGTTTACTGGAATATATAATTTTTGACACGAAAAGTATTATACATGTTTACTTCAATTTCTACATCCACCAGTTCTCTTACCGATTTCATCATCACTCTTCCTTCACAATACTTTCTGTATAATCAAAGTTGTATATCTCTAGAATGCCTTCACGAATTTCATCAGAATCGATTTCAGCTTCGATACCCATCGTTTCCATTTCTTCTTCATTTTCGGCCAGTTTTTCGGCATCTTCTTCTGTCCACGGTATACGAACCGTGATAGGATAAGAACGTTCTGGTGAAGAAACCCAAAGATAGATATCGGGTTTGCTTTCTATGTAATTCATGATTATGAACCGATCTTTCAGGACTGTCAAGGGTTGAGCGCGGATTTGATCAAGATTATTCCACTGGAAAGCAACCAAACCAGTGCCAATTGCAGCAATCAAAATAGCAAGAAAATGTAGCCTGCTATAAAATGATAGAAAGACCACTGATATAAATGTCAGTATCAGTGAAGAAAACAACAGGAAGTAGAACCAAAATGATATCATGGAAGTCTTCTATCCCTCATATTCTGTAAAACGAATGGATTATTATCATAGTTAATACTATGGATTTCTCCGTCTTCATCAAATGAAAACTGTATTAGTGTCTTTTCAGAACCTCTATCATGAAGATAGACCTCACCGGAATCTATTCTTCGTGTATGCGGTTGAACACTCTGTAGTATCCATGAAACCCGCACTGGTAATTCACCCCGGCTTGGTCTGAATAAGTGAACATTTACTGTATATGACCCTTCGACCGAATCCAGTATATTCATGGACTCTTCATTTAGTCGATATCCTAAAACACGTGATAGAGGATCATTACCCAAGTCATCTCTTTCAAGATAGAAGTTAGTTCCTTGACGATTTCGAAAACCTACAGTTTCATTACCATCTGTTATCCATAGATCAACATCATGTGTTGTATCACCGTCCCATCGAATAGTAATGACATGAGAAACATTCTTGGATACATCAGAATCTACTTCCGGAGGATTGATCAATAATAGAACAATCAAAAGTAAAGCTATGATTGCCAGAAGTAGATTAAAAAGAAAATCCAGAAAACTTGTAGTAGAAGTATATTGTTTCATTCTCTTTCACAATTCACTAGGCCAGCTTTTAGAATAAGACTCGAAATCAAACCTGCTAACGTAGTCCATAGTGCTGTTCCAACACCAGTAGCAATAGAACCAACTGCATTGGCGATATCTTCTTCTGTATTGATACCAACAAATACTGTCGAAAACATGATGACAAATCCTATAAGTGTTCCTGTCATACCAATACCTAATTGCAATTCTGACACATACCACATAGGACTGTTATCTCTTGTGTGGTATGCAGTCATATATCCAATGATCAGGAATGATATGATATGAATGGCTAGGATTAGTAGAGACAGTCCTGTTACATCAGATGCAAGTAGCAGAGTAAAGACTTCTTTTTGATACATGAAGAATGCACTAATTGTCTGTGCTAAGAGTAGTATCCAATATACTACTATTTTGTTATTGAGTTCCATAATTCAAATCCAATTGATAACGAATAGAAAACAGGTTATTAGTTTTATTAATATTTTTACTATAAAGTTTGTCTAATACCAAAACATCAACTTGTTCAAGAATAGTAAAATATACTATTAAAGTGTTAACTCTTCTTGACACTGATCTCATCACCATCCCTTATATTCTTTGATAATGATATATAATCTTGATAGTTTTCTTGGTGCTACGTTGTCTACGACATGACAGTAAATCGTACCTGAAACCTTTTCGTTCACTATAACGTAGCACATACGATCTAAAATCAAGTTTCTAACTTGCGTTTTCACTGAAATCATAACAAAAAGTTTCTATTAATCTAGTCTTGTCTGTGATTAGATTTTTATATGCAAACAAGTATACGTCACTAGTAATATTTTCCATGATCACTTCAAACCATAAAAATTCGATATGCTCTTCTTTAACTTGCATTTTAACGGATTTCATATTTCACCCCAAATTCTACAAAATCTGTCAATCTTTCTAGTTTTCTTTTACGAGTGCTCATATCAATATATTGTCTTAAATTTTCTGATGTGTTTGAATATGCTAAAACACTACAGATTTTATATGTTAATTTATCCATAATTCTAACGGACTTCATATTCAATCCCAATCTCATCAAAGTATTCACATAGTTCCACAGCCGAAGTAATCACACCAAAATTGACTACAGACATAGCTCTCATTCTAGGTCCATATTTATCTGCTATGACTGGACTAGTCAGGACCATGAACATTTGACCAATAACTGAGCCCTTTGTATTAATTACCGGACCACCAGACATTCCGGGTATCACCGATGCATTTACAGGATACACATTATCCATCCTCATTTCATCACTATAAAACCCATCACCGGCTATTTTTCCAAAAGCAGTAAAGAATCTCTGTCTGGACGGATGGCCAACAAGACGAATATCTTCTCCGTATTCTGGATTTCGGCAATCCATCGTGACCGGTTCAAATTGTTCTAGGGAATGATACACCCTGAAAATCGATAAGTCAAGGTCTGTATTTTCGTGTAGAACTTCACCAACGTAGTAATTACCGTTTTTGTCAGAAGTGTAAATAAGATCTTTATTTACCGTAACATGGACATTAGACGCAAAGTATCCATTACCTATGTAAAATGCCGAACCATTAGGAATACCATAACGTGCTTCCTGAATACCACGATGAACTGTAGAGACATGACTACGAATATCAATTTCGCCACGAGGTTCTTCAAGTCGAATAAACAGTCCAACAAGCATTACAATGACAACTACTAGGATCATCAAGGGGAATACATAGAAACTTAAATCTTCTTTATTCATAGGACTTTCTTCTCTTTATTAATAGGTCTACATAATCAGATACTTTTTCAACGAAAATTTGTGGTTTATCAAAATCAACTATTATAAGTATTACTATATATTTGATTTTCACTCCAGTCAACTCTTGAAATGCCAGAGCATAGAAAGTACTTTGAAGAAAATAATCAGTAATTTCACTTCTATCTTTTCTTCTCTTTGAAGTTTTAAAATCAATCACAGCTAACTTAGAATGAAATTCACCAATACAGTCTACTTGACCTGCTAGTTTCAGATGATGAGAATATAGATGACTTTCTTGACTCCATATGTTATTAACATATTTATCGAGTACGGGAGTGATAGAATCGAATTGTGGTTTGTCAATATATGAAAGTCCGGTGACTTCTTTATTATCCAGATAATCTTCCAGATACTTGTGAATTCTTGTTCCGCGTCCTGCAGCTGATCTTGAAACTCTTTCTGCTTCAAGTTCACCGACTGCATTTCTCCATGCTATCAATCCACTCTTATCTGCGGTCGCACCAAGAATAGTCGTGATAGATGGATAATGGAAACCCTCTGGTGTTATATAAAAACGACCAGAGGGACCTTCTATCTTTTCTAGCTTTTGAAATTTCACTGTATTTACATGATTAAATTTCATAGCACTAGATCATGACGCTAGTTCTAGCAGGTTCTTCATTGGAATATCTGGCCAGAATATATTGCTTGACAAAGTCCGAACGACAGATATCTTCTGCTGTGAATTCAACGAATGATACAAGTGGTACCTTCTTGAGAATATCCATAGTACTGATAAGTCCAGTATAGTCATTTCGTTTATAGACTAGATCATTCTGACCGAGGTCACCACAAATGATCAATCTGGAATTAGATCCAATTCTAGTCAAAATAGTCACAAGTTCTTGTTCTGTGCAATTTTGGGCTTCGTCAAGGATAATGATTGAATCATTCAGTGTCATACCACGCATGTAAGATGTAGTGTGAAATTCAATAAGACCTTTATTTTTCAAAATCTCATAAGCATCACCACGATCGTATAGCTCTGAACAAATGTCATAGTAAGGAGATTCATAGATCTCCGCTTTTTCTTTGATTGATCCTGGAAGATAACCCATATCTCTAGATGGAACTGTAGAACGGATAAGTACTACCTTGGAATATTCTTTATATTCTTCTATTTCATTAAGTGCTAGATATAGAGAAATAAAGCTCTTGCCTGTCCCGGGAAAACCGTGAATTAGTACATTTTGTCCATTAGAAAATTCACGAAATACTTTTTCTTGGTTTAAAGTTTTTGGTGATATTCTTTGCAATCTGAAAGGAGAATTCGTTTTTCTTGTATGAGTTTCTAGTGACATATTTTTGCCCTTATTTTTTCTTTTTAGTGCTTTACGTTCTCTTCTAGTCAGAATTAGATCTTCCATTGGATCCTCTTATTTTTGTTGCAGGAAAATCATCACCAAAAATGTGGTACTCCTTTCTTACCAAGTATTCACTGTGGACTTGTGATGACTACTCTTGACATGCTTGAGTGCATCACGGAAACCGGAATCGGGTTTATGTATACCCAACCTAACAGGATCTGCCATACGCGGTGCAGATAAAGTCTGTTCTAGGTGTTTATTCTCTTCCAGAAATAAAGATAGTTCACTGATAGATAACCAGTGAACTTCCTCTTGACTCGTCTCTAGATTTTTAAAAACATATCTCGGCATTAGCCTAGGAGCCCTTTCTTGGACCAGAACTCCTGGATATCACTAGGCTTCTTGGGATCAAGTCCCATTTCTAACATCTCTTTTTCAATGATGAAATCTAGTGATACATCACCACGAGTTTCTTGTTCATCCACAGTGGTATTAGCTTCACTTGTAGTCGATTGTGTATTCGTCATCATAGTTATCCTCATCGTCGTATTCGGTATATTCCAGGAGTGCGGAAATATTCTTAGAACGGATTGCATTATCGAAGTTCCGATATTGCTTCTTAGCCTTCAGCCTCTTATGATCTTTAAGAGTGAACTGAACTTCATCATCAAAGTCTTCACGATAGTTACTTTTTTTCATCGAAAATACCTGGATATGCCTTCTCTACGAGTTTCTTGGTCAATTTGGGATATGGTGATTTTTGGTCCTTGATATGAATCAGGAACCGAGCTTCCTCTACGGGAACATTTTCAAGCATTTCAATGAAAATTTGCTCTCTACGAACCGTTGATAGATTTGGATTACCATCTTTTGTGAATAGATAAAATCTCCGAACTTCAGACCAGAGTCTGTTCTGTTCGTCAAATTCAAATGGTTTGAATGGAGGAGCACCTTCGGGAAGATTCCACTTAAGTTCTTCCATGAATAGATGCTGGAGAACTTGCCGGAGAATTGGATGGTCAATGCTCTGTAGATACTCAATTCGTTCTTTCTGGTTTTTAAGATCAGAAACTTTAGAAAGCATATTAGGTAGTGATTGTTTCATAGTACACTCATTGTTTTAAAAGTCATTCATTACTTCTGTTAGGTTTTTGAGTTTATGCTGGAAAAAGTAGTTGAAAAGATTTTCACGACCTTTACCTGCCTGTTGTTCATATTTATTTAAGATCAAATTTTGGATATTTTCTGGCACGTTCATAAGATCAATTGTCTGAACATTTCGATTATAATTTTTCTCCCATGTAGGGTCAATATCATTTTCACGAATTCGTCGGGTAAATTCCTCCAGTCGTTTTGCAGTGATACGTTTCTGTCGAACCTTTTCTACGAATGAATCATCCTGTGATAGAATATTCGGGACACCGTCTGATGCGTCTCCATGAATGATATGTTCAATTCTGTAAGTATCAGGATCATTATGATTGATCCATCGCTTACGTGTAGGATCATATTGTTCTACATTGGCATATTTTTGGAGTTGAATGAAGTCTTTATCTGCAGAGAGAATCAAAATCTTTTCAGTACCAGGTGACACAAGCTCTTTACCATATGTCATGCACAGTGTAGAAATAATATCATCAGCCTCGGCTGATTTGACATGGATCACTCTATAGGGAAATAGTTCTTCAAGCTCTGTGCGAATCTTTTTCAGCACAGTGAAAATCAAATTCCAGTCCAATTCAGACTCATCACGAGATTTTTTTCTGTTAGCCTTATAATATGGGAATACGTCTTTCCGCCATGATGACCCTTCATCACAACAAATGATAAGTTCCCCATATTCAGAATAGAATTTTTTGCGGTACGAGCGAAGCGAATTCAGTACCATATGACGGATCATGTCTTCATTAATTTCAGAATTGAGATATTTACCTAAAGACTGATATAGATTTGCAATAAACACTTGAGAATAATCAATTAAAATCACTGTTTCATTCCTATTATTTTATTAGATCAATCTATACTATAATTTTCTGACTCGTCTGTCAACTCTTCTTCAGAGGATTCTTTTACTTCCTGTTCATCTGGTAGTACTATCAATTCATCGACCATATCGTGTAGGTGATGACCCAGACCTTTATAACGGTAAACAGCAGACTTAATAGACTCTTCTAGGAAAATAGCATCCTTGATATTCAATTCTTCGATATCATCAAATAGTCCATAAGTATGGAATAGTGAAATAACTGACTGCATGATTTGGTCACCTATTTCCTCAGACAGTTCTGTACGAACTGACTCCATAATTTGTTCTTTTTCTTCACTATTAAGGGGATTTGAATTTTTGTAGATTTCTCGGGGGAATTGGATAACATTACTATTATTATTTTTCATTAACTTTCCTTACAGTGTTCGAAGGAGAATACTATCATTATTTATTCTTCCTTTAGGATCTATGTCCTTTCCTTTGAATGTTTCTAGAGCTTTTCGGGCTTGGACTTTACCACCAGATAACACTGTCTGGAGAATATCAGATGCTTTCCGACCAAGTCTTTTAGTCACTGATTTGGAGGGATCAAAATTCAGTATAGTCTGACCCTTGATATCCAGACCACCACGGTCCAGTGCTACATAGCGTGTCAGTGTAGAATATTTGGTATTATATACGAAAAGCTCGGCGGAGTTGATGATACTTGTAGGATTCACTGACTGAAGTCGTAGTGAATTATCTTCCTTCTGGTACTTAAGATTGGAGACTTTCTTGTCGGCAGAGACGGGTTTTTTCTTCCTTGGTGCTCTGGTCTTTTTCTGATTATCAGACCAACGAGACAGATCATTCAGAATATTTTCGAGGAACTTGATTCTTTCACGAATGTCTTTCCGTGTCAAATGTCTATATCCTTCGGTGATATCTTCGTTACCTTTTGTACCAATTAGTTTATATTCTTCTAATTTTGGAGTGTAATAATCAATGACTCTCGACACATATTTCTGTGGTGTTTGATTTACCTGAAGGTACTCATACATGGAAAATTCAAAATCACCTTTATCAAAAACTTCCTCGATATCAGAGATAAAATCTGAAATTTTCTCTAGAGTCAATTCATAGACAGATGGTTTTTGTGGATCATCGTCAGACTTAGACTCCTTTTTTTCTTGAATCGCTTTCTTGGTGACCTCAACGAGAATATTTTTGGTCTTTTCAAGTCGTTCGTCTGAAATCTCCCAACCATCCAGATAGAGCTTTGCTGTCCAACAGAATGTCAAGGGAAGTGAATTATCAGGTACAGACGAGAATTTTCGGGCTTCAGTGCTATGACCCATCTTGATCAGGAAATCACGTGCATATTCCTTAGCCTCGGACTTGTCGGACATGTAGTGATGCCAACGGATTGCATGTATATATCCCATTTCAGTACCATCACTCTCTGGACGGTCCTTACCGAGATATTTTGAATTGACCAAAAAAGTTTCAGATGCAGTCCTGCGAGGTTGCTTTTTAGTTCGTTTGATCGCAGGTGCTCTCCGTGGTGCTTTAGCCATAGTGACCCCTATTTTTGCGGATATCGTTCATTTGTTTTGTAGATATGATCATAGAACCGATCATGATAGAGAGAAGGAAGATTCCAAAAAGTTCAATCATGTCATGTACTCCGGTACTCAGGTTACTCATTACTAATCATAGTGCTACACTATCATAGAAAAATATCATGTCAACCATCAAAAATTTTCAAAAAAGTATTTGACATATGGGCTGGATGGTGTAGACTATAATTATGAACTGAAACACAGGAGAAAACCATGCACGTTTATATTATTGAATATCTAGATACTGTTATCCACAAGCGTTGGGTTGGTTCTGTTTGCATGACAGAACAAATTGCAGTTCGTATAGCAAAATCAGCAATGAGTGAGTTGAATAAACTTAATCGTTCACAGGGTTCAAGTAAAGATCGGTTCGTTTTCCGGATTGAAAAGAAACTTGTTGTGGAAAAAATTGAAGAATAATTTTTAAAAAAGTATTTGACACGGATTAAATCTGTGTTAAATTATAAACATGATCGGAATACAGGAGACAAAGTCATGAATACCATGCTTGATGAAGTGATCGATGAGGGTTATGGAGACTACGTTGATGGAGCTCTCCTGAATGAGAATCCTTATAACTATGTAGTCAATCCCGATCTGCATGATGCATGGGAAGAAGGTTGGCTCCTGGCTTGCAACAACGAACAGTAAAAATGAGGAGAAGTGACATGACTAGATTTGATCTTGCTACACTTATGGGTCTGGTATCTTTAGAACAGCATGGTATGTGGTATACTTATCGTTTTCACACTGTATATTTCGAACTTAGAGCCGAAAGTCAAACTGAAGCTGAAGAACGTGTCGCAGAACAATTTTTTACTCGTTTGGGTGAAGCAATGGAACTTGTTGATACCATTGAACGACAGTAATTGAGAAGAGGGGATCAACCCCTCTTCTTGTTCCCAATAGAATATTTTTCTACTAGATTCCATTCTGATTTTTCTCGGAATGGAATTATTTTTATGTATGGATTGTTATAGTCTTCATCTACCTTATCACGATCTATAATAGTCAATAGACCCCATTCTTCAAGTAAACGAGATACTCGATTTCTCCGCGAAATATCTTCCTCGGTGATATTGGCATCCTTTCCATCGAGAAGGAACATTTCTTTGAACGACACAATAGCAAATCGTGATCGATTTGACTCTTTGTCTGTCTTGTGGAGAATATGACAAGATTGGTAAAGTGTCTTGTCTTTCTTGGAAGCAATTCCAATACGTGTAAGTGTTTCACGAATTTTGAGAAATGAATCATCATTTTCCAGTGAAATCTCTACACCGACTCCTCGGAATAGATCACTTAGTGGTTTTTCTTTTTTCATTTTTAATTCCACCTGTTTCAAAAGTTTTACGAATAGTTTCAAGGTCGTCAGGTGATAACAACTCTAGATATTCCTCAGCGCGAGTTCGATTCACGTTATAGTATTCTGAAATCATATCTAATTCAGCGTTATCCATTTTCTTAGGCCATTTGGCAAAGCGCTTTTTGGACCTCAAACTATTTATAAAAAAGTCATGTTGCATGATGTGTGGTAGACGCCAATGAATATTCATCTCATTGGCATATAGTACTGTATCCATGAATAGTGAAAAGTTCTTATTGATCAACCATGGATTATAGATTTTATCCTCGACCATCTTTGGATTTTCAGAGTTTCGGATAAGATCTTTCTTGGTCTGGGATATATCATTGATGATATCAAACGGTTTCATGATCCCTCACTTAAATGTAATTTCGGCCATTACGGAAGTAAGAAATGCAGCCAAATTGATCTCATGATCAGCCACAAATGCGTGCTTATATGAATAGTCACCAATCAATAGCACCAGATTTGGTATATCATGAGGTTCTACCCAATCGTAAGCACGATCATAGAATTGTCGGAAGATCTGTGTTGAATTGATATCAGAATTAGTCGTGATCCAAGTTCTCATTTCAGTGAATTTCTTGTTCTTGACTAATTCGACCAATTCTTCCATTGGACCACGGATATCAACAGAAAGTGTTTCTGAAGTGATTTTACCATAAGATGCTGCTCGTTGAATTTCATTGATAAGCCTACGGAAATCCGGATAGTACTTAGAAACAAGAAGTGCTACGACCTTAGGATCATATTCGACTTCCTCAGTTTCGATGATCTTGATCACTCTTTTGTGAATTTGAGAAGCGAGTTTAGTACCAGCATTGGACTGAAACCCCGGCATAGTAAAATCAATTGCAGAGCACCGAGACTGAAGTGGTTCAATGATCCTTGACTTGAGGTTACAAGTGAGAATGAAACCACAGTTCTTGGAAAATTCTTCCATGAAACCACGAAGGGCTTTCATAGTTGAATCTGGATTAAGTCCGTCTGCCTCGTCAATGATCACAAATTTACGAGTTCCAGTGAACGACATAGTCGAAGCAAAACCCATGATTTCATTTCGTAGTGTATCAATATTTCGATCAAGTGATCCATTGATCATAATATAGTCTGCACCTACTTCATTGAGTAGTGCCTTTGCTGAGGTTGTTTTACCACAACCAGCAGGGCCGGAAAGAAGGAGATTCGGAATAGTTCCCGAATCTCTATATTGTCGGAAAGATTTCTTGATATCATCAGGCAGAATAGCATCGTCAATAGTCTTTGGACGGTACTTTTCAGACCAGATTGGATTTTCATCAGTCATAGACATTCACATTCTCCATAATTTAGATTAATTCACTGAAACTCGGAATCGTTTTCCAGTGCAACAAAGTAAGTCACTTCAGGTGATTCAAATCGTGAAATACCAGCCGAAGCAATAGTAACAGTATAGTCCTTCACGAGTAGTTTCATAAGATTTTCAACAGAAAAAATGATAGAGAAACTAGAACTGTCTGAAGTGTATTCAGTGACATTTGCAGAATATTCGTCACTATTGGGATTCTTGTGATCCCGAGCGGAGACTTTGAATTCTCCATCTTCATTAGTGACTACAACATTCTTCAGTGAAAGCACATTGGCAGCACGAATTAGACCAGAAAATTCTGATGCTGGAAGCTTGAATGTAATATCCTCAGAGGGGATTTTAATGTCCTTCTCTGGAGGTGCCACGATAGCATTTTCAGATGCATATGTATATTGGACAGTATGCTTACCATCAGTGATTGCCAGCTGATTATCCTGAAATTCAATATTTGGATCTTCAAATAAAGAATAAGCACCAAGGAAGCGATTGAGTTCATAGATAGCACAACGCTTTGGAAAGTCCTCAGATACCTTGGCTTTGGCATAGATTGATTTAGAAGGAGAAATTGTAGTAAGAGTAGTTCCCTCACGAACAAGGAGAGACTTATTAATTGTAGAGAAGTTCTTAATTAGATTTTGTGTAGTTTCAGATAGTTTCATTGTTCACCTTTCAATTATAGTTACATTTTGAATAGTGTCATTATAACACAAGTTATAGTCCTTTGTTCTTTCTTTTGACCGCATCTTTACCGGCAGTTGCACTTGCGCCAATTGATGCTAGTGCTTGGAGAGACCCGGCAAAAGAATAATATCCTTGGTGAGAAAGTGTTACCCAAGGGCATAACCAAATTTTACCACCTGCTTCTCTTAGCTTCTGGCAGTACCAATAATCTTCGGAGAGATATCGCTTATTGACAATTTCAGCTTGGAAATACATTGAAATTTCCCTTGAACCATCAAAGTTCTGTGTGCGGACATGATCTGGTTTATATTTGATTGAATCACCATATTTTTCATCAAATTTTTCGAATGCAGATCGTTTGATCATCATGAAACCAGTACCAGACTCAAGAACTTCAACTGGCTCATCTAGTTTCAGTTGAATAGACTTTACTCCTTCATTAAAGACTGGATTGAAAACATAATCACCGACATAGTTTTCCAGAACACCTGGGTCTTCATCGGCCACACCTTTGTCAACAGCAGCTTTTACTTTCTCCCATGCAATAGTCTTCTTAGGATAAGGGCCACAAAGAACATCATATTCAGACTCATCGGTCTGAATAGCAAGCATATGAATGATATGTTCTGCATTGAAACCAATATCAGAATCAATGAATAACAGTCTAGAATAGTCTGATCTCATGAACTCATCAGCAATATAATTTCTAGCTCTGGTGATAAGACTTTCATTATAGATAAAGAATGGTTTGACATTCAGTCCATATTTTGTCGCAAGCACCATGAATTCTAAGAGCGACTTCATGAACTGCCCATGACACTGCCCACCATATAATGGTGCACCGATCATTAAACTTCTTTCACGAAGTTCACCGACACTGCAAGTAATATTCATATTATAATTCCTATCATAGTTAAGTGTTTTTATAAATACAAGTGTTAGTCGCGGTACGCTAATACCCACTAACTCTAGAACTTGTTACACTTTACAACGAAAGGAGTTCCAGCAATGGATATTTATGCTATTTTAAGCTCTAAACCTCATAACCCTCATTACTTAAACAGATATATTAAATTCATCCAAGCTTGTCAAGTCAAAAATATTGACTATAAAGGTTATACTGAGAAGCATCATATTTGCCCAAAAGCAGACGATATGTTTCCGGAATATAAAAATATCAAAAAACATTCTTGGAATTGTGTAATTCTTACTGCTCGACAACATTTTATTGCACATATATTACTTAGGAAAACTTATTCAGAATATCCATCTATGTCACGCGCATTATGGCAAATGACGAATTGTGGGAATATTAGAATTAGTTCCAAACTATATGAAATATTACGAGAAGAACATTCTTTAAGTATGTCTATATCAACAAATAAAAGAATTATGAATGGAACTCATAATTGGTCAAATACAGAACTTAGAAAACAATTTCAACGAAAAAGAGTTGAAGATGGTACTCATAATTTTCTAGGAGATAATCATCCTATGAAAATAGCCAGTAGAAATGGAACGCATCATTTTTTAGATTCTGAATACCAAAGAAATTTACAATTAAAAAGAATCGAAAAAGGGACACACCATCTTCTCAATTCAGTGTCATGTATAGATAAAAAAGGTAATTGTATTCGCATTTCAAAAGATATATATCATTCACAAACAGGACCAAAAGAAACACACGAATATGTACATTTCAATACTAAAGAAGCTAAAAGAAGAAAAGCTAATGCGGAATTATGAGTTACTCCAATTCATTTTCAATACGAACAATTTTTTGTAGTCTTAGTATATCTGCAGCTACATCATGGATTGAATCATGTTCAACGAACATCTTGGCCCATTCTGCTTCTGAATCGTGTGGAATAAAATTCGTTTTCGATATATTGAAATTGAACTTTGCATCTATGTAAGTTCGGATATCACGAATTTTAAAAGGTGAGAGTTTGGCATTATACTGTTCTTGCATACCAATATCAGACATAATTCGGTCCAAAATAGGACCATCAAATGTATTAGCTCGTGTCCACCACCGACGAATATCTTTACCATCTAAATATTCCAGAAAAGTAGATGCAAAATCTTCTAGTGTCACATCAGAGTCAGACCGTTTGATCTGCTTCCGAGCTTCTTTTGGTAGTGATGACCAAAACTGAATAGCTTTCTCTTCAATCTTGTAGTTGTATTTATTGACTTGATATTCAACATCAAACTTAACTTGTTGAATATTCTCGGTGAGTTCATCGAATGAATATGGGTCTGTAGTGAAACGATCATAGTCAAATGCATAGAAAGCACAATTCACTACAGGACAAGTATAAGTATTTAATCCCATAGTTTCAAAATCAAGAATTAGATGAAGTGTGCTCATGTCTTCTCCTGATAATCACCATCATATAAATGCACTGCCTCTGCTTCAAAGCATAGATACTGACCCAAACGAGTACTTTTTTCTACGAACATATTTCCAGTAGTGACATGCATACCTGAAACCATCTTACCTTTATATCCGGAATCATAGAGACCTGTAGTTAGATATACACCATTCCGAACAAGTGTAGAACGAGTGATGACAAAACCGGATTCTCCCTCAGAAACACGGATAAGATTTTCATATTCAATATTATAATAACCAGGTTCTAGCATGAACCATCCCTTGGCATTTGGTTTAATCTCTGTTAACTCTCTATGTTCTTTCTTGTCATTTGAAATAGAGAAAGCTTCTCTGCCAAGTTTATAGACTTTACCTAGTCGAAGATCCACTGCATTTGGTTGCACATCCATTTCGGGTACAATACCTTCAAGTTCTGAAGATGCATTTGGACTGTAAATATTAATCATCATTCTTTCACCTCTTGAATTTCTTTAAAATATTTAATAGTTGCATTAAGACCGGAGTCTAGATCCCACTTTGGACTAAAACCAAGTTCTTTCATTTTTGTAATATCTGGACAGCGCTGGAGGGGATCATCCTGGGGCAATTCTTTATGAAGTACACCTGATTTTGTTTTAGTTTTTCTTACAATCTTTATTTCTAGTTCATTCATAGTAAATTCTTGTGGATTACCGATATTAGTCGGTGTGGTGATATCAGAATTTTTCAGTATGAAAAAACCATCAATCATATCATCTACATAACAGAATGACCGAGTCTGTGTACCATCACCGTAGATGGTTATATCGTCACCACGAAGGGCTTGATTGATGAAATTGGACACTACACGACCATCATTAGGATCCATACCAGGACCATAAGTATTGAATATACGGGCAATCCGCACATTCAATCCTTTTTTTTCATATTCTGTCAAGATTGTCTCTGCAATCCGTTTACCTTCATCATAGCAAGCTCTGGGTCCAATAGGATTAACTGACCCTTTGTAGCTTTCAGATTGTGGAGACACTTCGGGATCACCATAGACTTCTGAAGTTGAAGTATGAAATAACAGTGCATTATTCTTCAGTGCAAAATTGATAACATTGGTGATACCCATAGTGCATGTAAAAATTGTATGAAGTGGTTCTTTCTGGTATGCTGGCGGTGATGCTGGACAAGCCAGGTTCCAGATTTCATCATATTTGGTATCTGAAATCATATCAAATACCGAAGGATCAATGATATCACCCTGAATGGTGAAAGCATTAGTTCCAAACAAATTATCAACATTACCAGTCATCATATTGTCAATGACTGTAACTGAATGTCCTTGACTTTCTAGTCTCCGAACGAGATGTGATCCCAGAAAACCAGCACCACCAGTAACTAATACATTAGACATTAAATATTTTCCTCACCTTCTTTGATATCTTCTTCACCCTGCTCAATTTCATTTAACTCTTCATCAGAAAGAACAAAATCTTCGGCATGATCAGCATCATCTTCATCGACATAAAATGCCAGACCTTTATAACTCTTTTCTAGTGCAGGATACCAGATTGATCGAGTTTTCCTTGTCAGTGATTGATCTACCATTTCGGCGAATTTCATTAGATCTTCTTCATTCCGAAAATGTACCTTTATTGAAGCAAAAGGCATTTTTTTATAACTATTGAACTCTGGCATGTCATCCCAGTGATATGGCAGAGCTTCCTCTTCCTCACCAAGAATAGTCATAAGATTTCGTGTTGGTTCCATAGGTTTCTTAAGTGTTGGCATTTTTCATATCCTTTCGGGGATCTATAAGTACCATCCCGTAGTTATTCACACCTCTATTAATTTTCACATCATCTCTCAATTTTAATCCATTTTTCATGAAAGGAGTATAATCTACTTGGTGATGATATCTATCATATTTCCAAGTCACTTTCACTACATCTGGATGTTGTTTTCGAAGTGAGTCGGCAAATGTCCAACGACGATCATCATCAGCTTTATAAAGAGATTCAGTATTACCACCTTTCATAAGCATTGTCGCGACCTTACCACAGAGAAATGCATTGAAAAGAATTGTGCAATAACCACCCTTGAGAATTTGGAGTGAAAGATCTGTGTCTTCATTATATCGTCCTCTCCATCGGTATGGTACTGAATTATCGAGGAGAATACAAGAGTAGATACGAGTATTTAGATTGTATGGTGGACGACCAATATCCTTGGGACAGAAATATTCATAGTTCATTCCAGACATTCCAACATTTTCAAAGCGGTCAGTGAAATCTTCACAACATCTGAAAATAGTTCCGGAAGTTACACGGAGTTTTTCATTATTATTAAAGCGATAGAAATGACGAATATTATCGTCAAGAATCCAATGACGCTTGTGTCCTTCTTGAATTGAATGTTCCCAGATCCAATTTCTGGCAGGAATAGAGCCTTGACCAAGATTAGAGAATGGTAGAACTAGAATTTTTTCAGGATCAATCACCGAAGCATAGTCATCATATTCTTGTGGTTCAATGACTATTCGATATGGAACTTTCATTTTCTCTAGGCTTCGAGAAGTCAATCGAGACTCATGACGACCTTTACTGACGATATACACTGGAAAACGAGGATTCATTATAACTCCTTATAGATAGATTGTAACGAGTGATATTATTTAGATCAATCTTTACGATCGTCCGAGGAGTCATTTTCATCTTCGATATATACAGTCTCATAATCAGAGGCTTCATCAATTTCTTCACCAGAAAGAGCATATTCAATTGCAGCATTTAGCATAGTATTTACTGCAGTTTCTACCTTCTCTGAAAGTTCCTGTGAAAACTTTTCCGGATCAATTCGTTCAAAGTTATTCTCTTTGACTTCATAGACATTGACTTGAATAGTGCAAGATCCGTCTTCATTTTCGATGATGAAATCTCCTTCTGGAATTTCTACAAAATGTGTTTCATCAATCATGAAACCTGTTAGTTCATTCATACTATTTCCTTTCACTTATCCATATATTCTATAAATTGGTTGAGGACAATTTGATTTACCACAATTACCTACCATACCTGTTTTTCCGCAAACTTCACACTTTACTAAAAGATACCAGTAATCATACGGTTGATAACTCGGTTTATTGTATGGTGTATTAGGAATAGGCCAACTAGGAACATCATTTGGAGAAACATATGAGCTCTCCTTATTTGCTCTTTCTTGTTCTGATTCTATCCCATCCTTAAATCCATCACGGTAGCCTTTTCTATAATCTTCATTCATATTCTTTCCTCTCACACTAGATAATAAAAAGGGTCTTGTGGACAGTATGATTTACCGCAATGGATATTTGACATAATAGTTGCTTGACATGCCGAACATCTTCTTATATTTTGTTTTAGCCATTCTTCAGATACTGTTGGTTCGTTAGATATATTATCAGTTATATTATCATTGTATGGTATAGAATCTATTTTTAGATCATCTTTACCATCTTGGTAACCGTCACGATAACCTTGTCTGTAACCTTCTTTAAATTCTTCACTCATTAAAAAAATCCGCTATATTTGGTTTAAAATATACTTCTTCTATTCTTTCTTTGGCTATATTGAAATAATCTTTATCCAATTCCATTCCAATAAATTTACGTTTGGTATTTGCACAAGCAACTCCAGTTGTACCAGAACCCATAGTATTGTCAAGGACTATTTCGTTTTCGTTGGTGTAAGTCTTGATTAAATATTCCATCATGGCAACAGGTTTTTGAGTGGGGTGTAAGCCTCTTTGTCTATTATCACTATTACTTACTTCTATTACACTTGTAGGATAATTTTCAAATTCTATTATACGATCTAATTTATGACTATCACGAGATATACCATGTTCAGTGTCATATTTCTTTGGGCGTGACCATTTTTTATCAACTTTAACTAGATTCTGAGGATTGTACATCATTCTCTTTTCACCTAATTGTGATATATGTCCTATGGGAGCAAGACTGAACACAATGATATTTTCATGAAATTTAATAGGCATATTTTTTGCGTGAGTAAAATTTGACCCTTTTGATTTTTTCCAAATCCATTCGTATTTAAACTCTTTCATATTACTTGCAATCAGCGCAGTTGTAAATGGTTGACTTGCTGTCAACACTATTGCCGCATTACTTTTAATAATTCGTCTATACTCTTTCCATAAAGGTTCAAAAGGTATGATAGTATCCCATTTACATGCAGTAGTTCCATAAGGCAAATCACATAACACCATATCCACAGAACCATCAGGAATATCTTTCATTAATTCTAAACAATCGCCTTGAAATAATTGAAAGTTTTCTTTCATTATTCTCTACCTATCTTTGCTATGATTTTTTTGGCCTTTTCTCTGTGGTAAAAATTACAATTATCAAAGAATTTTCTACCTTCCAGAAAGTCTATGTTATGTTGAATGAGTCTTGATGATAGACCATTGAAAGTCTTTGACTCTTTACCGGAAGATGCTGTCTGGTACCGAACACGCACTTCCTCTGGTCGTTTCACTTTTACAATTAACTTCGGTATATTATAACAGGTTTCTTCCAAGGAAATCAAATTTTCAGACCCATAGACAATTACTGAATTAAAAAAGACCAGATTTGGACTAGATGCCAGACAGAAAATATGATATGGTAGACCAAACTGATTACCATTCACTGAAATCAAATTATCCCGAACCATACACTTTAACATTTCCTTCTGGAGTTCATATGGATCAACAGGAGGGTTAGTGAAATCAAATTTCTCTGCCTCACTGAAGAGTCTCTTATCATTACCTTTAATATAATCTAAATTCATATCAAAACACCAAACTTATAATACCGATAATAGGAAGAACTACAGACCAAGTGAACAATAGACCCAATACTGCGAAAACAGATAAGAGAAGAATTGCAGAATGAATCCATTCTTTGATTTTCTTTTTGTTCATTTTAACCTCGTGAAGTTACCAACTTTTTCAAATTCAATTATATGATCAAACTTGTCTATGATCATATCATTCTTATGTGATACCACAAATATATTAGCACTTTCATCTAGATTTGAAATAATTCTCATTAGATGTTCAGTACCTTCAGTGTCAAGACTGGAATCCATAGTTTCATCTAGTACTAGAAGATTAGTTGAAGCTGAATTCTTCATTCGTGCAATTGCTCTCCATGCGAATAGTATGGACAAGTCAATACGCTGTTTCTCACCCTCAGAGAAGTTCATGTAAGTGAAATCTTCACGATTTCGTGATCGAATATTCTCATTGAAGTTCTCATCTAATTCAAAATCCACGTAGAATTCCATAATAGACAAGTACTTGTTAATGAGTTTATTAATCACTGGAATATACTGTTTAAGTATTCGTGACTTGATACCAGAATCTTTCAGGAGAGTCAATGATATTGTATATATCTCCTTAGTTTCTAGCAATTCTTCTAGTTTCTTATTTACAGCATCTTTCTCTTTATTCAAGAGCTTTACAGAGTCAGATGACTTGAATGTCTCCAGTTTATTATTTAGACTGTCGATATCATTTCTTAGCTTAGTGATATGCTTATTTAGATTTGAAACTGTAGTCTGCAGTTGATGAATTTCCAGATTTAGATCAGTGATTTTTCTGTTGATTACTGTAATTTCATTTTCACGACTTTCAATTTCAGAGAGCTTTTTATTCAGTTCTTCCAGACTAGAAAGTAGTTCGTCTTTTTGTGCACTTTGTTGGGTAACCATCGTCTTTTTGAACTCTTCATCAATCTTTTGACGACACGTTGGACAATCATCATGCTTTGTAAAAAAGTTACAGTCTTTTGTTATAGATTGAATTTTAGTATTAAATTCTACCTTAAATGTTTCTAGTTGTTTCTTTTTCTTCTCGATCTTACCCTTGTCTGTGATTTTTTCGTTTAGTTCAACTACTTCAGTGTTAAGTGCATCAATCTGACTAGTATAAGTTTCTATTGATGATTTGTTACTTTCTATTTCGTTTTCAATATTTGATATTTGTTCAAGTACAGCATCCTTCAGTTCAGTACTATGCTGTGTCTGCATCTTGATTTTTTCTTCAACTAATTCTAGTGCATGTTCTGTTTCTGTTATCTCTTTTTTATTTGCTGATACTTTCTCTTTCAGGAGTGTATTCATCAATGAAAATACTTGCAGATCAAGAAGATCTTCAACAATTTCCCTCCGATGTTGTGCAGTCAATTGCATAAATGGGACAGAATTAGACGAACCTTGAATCACAATTTGACAGAAACTTTTATAATTAAGTTTCAGTATTTGTTCTTCCAGATATTCCTGCTGGTCTTTCATAGCTGCATTAGACTCAAGCATTTTACCATCTTGATAGATCTCAAACACATTTGGTTTGATACCTCTTCGGACCATATACTTACTAGAACCAACAGAGAACTCAATTTCAACTAGTAGATTTTTCTTGTTGATTGAATTCACTAGATTTGGTTTGGTGATTTTCCTATAGGGTTTACCATAGAGTGCAAATACTAGAGCGTCGAATGCGCTCGACTTACCACTTCCGTTTCGTGCAGTAATCAATGTAGTCGGATGCTTATCTAATTCTAATTCAATGAAAGTATTACCACTAGACAGGAGATTTTTATAACGAAGTGTATGAAAGTTCAGGAACATTAGTAGATTTCACTGTTTAAATTATGGGCTTCACGATAGAGTTCATGGAGGAGTTTATTCACTGGACCACGATACTTTTCATTCTGAATAGTATCAGTAATTTTCTTTAATGTAGTTGCAGTGTCTTCAGTTAATTCAACTATATCATCTTCCTCGGAAATATCAAGGTTAAAGTGTGATTCCACTATAGTAACATCTGCTGCATCTGCTTTTTCAATGTTTTTCACTATAGTTTCTAGTAGTGCTGGATTTTCTTTATTGACAATAACTACTTTGATATAACAGCCTTTATAGACAGAGAAAGCATCTTCATCTGATAATAGATCAGTGTAGTCATGATTCACGTCATCATATATAACTTTTTTGAATATAGATCTGTCATTCTGGATAAACTCTAGTTCTTCAGTGGAAGTGTCTAGAATATGAAAACCTCGAGGATCATCATAGTCAGACCAAATATATTCAGATGGTGCACCAAGATATTCAATATTAGATCCTGTAGACTTGTGGTGAAAGTGTCCAGACATGACTAGATTGAAACGATCAAAAATAGAACGATCGAGTCCACTTTTGGCGGGAGTCCCTCGGTACATTTCAAATCCCTGAATTTCCAGATGACCACCGATGATATATGCTTTACTCTTTCGGATCATGTCCGAAGATTGTTCAGCGTTATCTTTAGTGATCCATGGGAGAAGAAGTATTTTTGTTCCATCGAGTGTCAATTCAGTAGGATCAGTGTAGATATGAATATTAGAATAATGTTTCAGGAGTGACTGTGGTGAATTGATTGAATTTGTAGTTTTGTAATAGACATCATGATTACCCACGATAAGATGCATCTGAATACCACGTTTTTCTAGTGGTTTCAGAAACATTTCTTCAGTTCGTGCAAGTGTAGTGTAATTGATAAATTTTCTCCGATCAAATAGATCACCTAGATGTAGAACAGTGTCTATTTCATATTCTTTAAGTGTTGGAAAGAATAGTTCTGAATAGAACTTCTCTTGGTTATCTAGAATATGAGAAGAATCATTTCTATTACCGAAATGAGTATCTGTAATCACAGCTATTTTCATTTATCAATGTTCTTTTCTAGCTCTTTATCAACTACATTTATAATTTCTTGGCAATAATCACGGATCACTTCTAGTCTATGACGATGCATATCAGCATTTAGACTATTCCGATTCGTGTAGTAATTATTTCCAATATCAATTATCACTTGAGGAACTAGGTGTAGATTGTTCTGCACTTCCTTCTTCATAGAATTTCTCCAAATTTTTTGGTTTCTTTTTACTTTTCTCTGCTTTCTTTCGGTCCATATCTTCTGCTAGTTCTGACATATACGGATTATCAAGATCTACATTGATATTATATCCGGATTCATCTAATGGTTGTTGGGATAAAAGACCTTCAAAGTAAGTATTTTGTAATGTTTTTTGTTTAATGTATAGCTCTTTCTTCTCTTTCTTGATTCTATTTAGAAAGGAGAAATAAATGATCTGTGTTAAGTAAGAGAAGGGTTTGTTTGATTTTTCTGGATCAAAGTTGTGTATATATTTGATGCAGGTCTCTATACCGTCTGATTTCATTTCTTCAATGAAAGTATAGTTTCTGAATTTATATAGGTTTGCCAGATTTTCAGATATTGCCATTATGACCGAACCGACATATTCGGGAAGACGAGGAGTTTCTCTCTCTTCTTCTTTAGCTTTAGTGTATTGTTCTTTCCACTCTGATAGAACTTCTAGTAACTTTTCATTGTCTACATAGTTGTTAGTCTTTTTTGCCATTAACTACTCTCTACGTTATTATTAATTATTGGAAGAATATTCTAATTATAATAAGAGTAGAAAAAGAAATCAATGAAAAGTTTTATTCTTTACTGGTATATTTCTTAGAATATCCGAATATGTAGTGTCTTCATCTGTATTAGTTTCAGTGTCTGAAATCTCTTCTAGTATTTCTTCACCAAGCTCGTTATAATAATCATCTTCACTTACGACTTCTTCATCTTCCTCCGACTCTTCACCGAAACCGCGGAATGAAATATTAGCTGCTTGGTAACTCTTCACCAGATCTTCATAATAATTTGAAATATATTCTACAGGAACAGTTCGTGAATCAATATTAGATTTATTGATAATCACTTCATCATCTGTAGCAAATGGTGAATATTTGTAACCAAGTACTGATGTTGATAGTGAATATGGATTACTTAGAAATAGTCCAACAGGCCATGCTAATTTGATATGGTGTTGATTTTCTTCAATATTATAGCCCATAAGCATTGTACCATTAGACATATGTAGTAGAATTACCATTTCTTACCTCATTCGATTTGGATCACTTTCACTGGTTCTACAACGAAACCTTGATCATTATAAATTTCCATTCGGGACATGAAATGTCGTAGAGAGTAGTTTAGTCGTTTCTTTCCACCACGAAGATCATCAGACAGATCATATAGGTGAGCATAATCCTTTGAGTCATGTAATCGCAGTGTTCTTCCAATAGATTGGAGAACTTTTATCTTAGATTTACCAAGGCTAGCAAGAATAAGATTATTAAGTTTCCGTATGTTGATGCCTGTAGAGAAAACTCCAGAAGAAGCAACGACAATGACCCCTTCATTTTTCTCCATGATTTCTCGAACTTCTTCACGTTCATCTTTATCAATTCCTCCATGAATAAAATAAACTTTTCGGTCAGTCTGTTTTGTTAATAGATCATATAATACTTGCCCATGTTTTTCAACTCTTTCGAATAGAACAAGTGTATTACCTTTTAGCTCTAGTATTAGATCTATAATTCCTTGATTTCGTTTCTCATGACCTATCAGGAATGATAGTTCTTTCTGATAGTCCAGTTTACCAGCTGCTTTGACTATTTCTTTTGAATATGAAAATAGTACTGGATGAATTTTAAGTTTTGAAATGAAATCACGATCCATAAGTTCTTTAGTTGTGGAAGCTTCAAAGACAGGCCCTGTAAGACCAATCAGGACCATTTTATCAGTCTTAGTCTCTTTGAGTGTCCCTGTAAAGCCGAACTTATATTTAGCTTTAGTGCAATTCTCCATGATTGCTTTGATTGATGAAGCTGTAGCCAAGTGATATTCGTCAATCATGATCACGTCAAATTGGTCAAAAAATTCTTCATCAAAACGGAAAATGCTCTGCCATGTCGAGACACATACCTCAGCATCTGGATGGATTTCCTTGGTTTCACCACCCATGATTTTCTGAATGACTGGATGGTATTTAGAATACTCCACAAAATCCTTCTCCATCTGCATGACCAGATTTTGAGTCGGTACTATCAGGAGTGTTCGGAGATTTTTAGCTCTGTAGTACGATGCAATCAGAAACTGGATAAATGATTTACCAGAACCTGTTGGAGAAAGTACTGTTGCTCTTGAATTTTCTAAACAGTACTTCACTGCATCATACTGATAATCTCTTGGTTCAAATGGGATTTCAAGAGTTTCTATTAACTCATCTAGAGTTTCATCAGTAACAGTATCGAATATATTTAGATCTTTGTCAATATCAATTTCATAACCAGACTTGATTAGAAACTTACAAAGTGCTGGTACTAGACCAATGTAAAACTCACCTGTCCGGAGATTGAGCAGTCGAATATATCCATCCCAGATCCTATTTTTTACTTTTGGATTGAAACGGGCATTTGGAATCTGGAAAGAGAAATGTTCATAGACTTCACGTAGTGCAGAACGCTCACCTTTCAGGACAACATGGACTTCATCTTTTTTATATATTACTACTTTTTCTGCCATAACTAACTCTAGTGGAAATTAAACCAATAGAGTATTTATGAATATTAGTTCCCGGCTCGGAAACGTTCAAATTCTACTGCCGTTTTGATCTGGTAGCCACGAGTAGCAATATTTTTTAATATACTCTCGATAAGATTACATTTCTCTTCCAAGAGCATGATTTTCAGATTTAATTCCCGGATATGTTCATCTGAATCAATATACATAGGAAGTTCACTCTTCAGTACAGTGAGGTTCCAGATTTCCCATCCTCTTCTCTTTACTTCCTCAACTGGCATAATACCACGGTAATAATCATGCTTATCAAGTACTAACTTCTTCTTGTCTTCTTTCAGACCAATCCATTTCATTTTCTCTGTCACATACATTCTGTAGTACTTACCGTGGAGTTTTGGTATCTTCAATGATTCTTCACCTAGATCATTTCGATCCATATCAGAATCTTTACTCCATTCTTCTAGTATTTGATCTATATTCATTGTTCCTCATTATGTTGATTTCCGAATTTCAAAAGTTTCATATCGGAATGAAGCAGTGCAAACTATATATTCAATACCCTCTTGTGTCACATCCATCTGTAGATCAGAGAGTGATATTGGTAACATATTCTTATAAGTGACTTCAAAATTAGGTTTCATAGCAGAGTTCATGATCAGTAGAGTACCATCAGATACAATTCCAGTACCCGAACCAGGTGATGCTGATGCAATACCCTTATGTTGTTCATAACTCTCTGGAAAACCAATACTAAACATCCATGACTGTAGTTCCAGATAATTATCCAGATCTTCATTGACTATAAATGTCATGGAGAATTCATTAAAGGTAATAGTATCATATCCCATTGGCATTGTCACGAATGGAGTGGGAATATTCACTGGATTACCAGATATAGATGGCAGGTTAGCTTGTTGACAAGTAAATTTACAATTTAATGCTCTCTGTAGTGTAAATGCCATACCTACAGGACTAAGAAAGTTCTTGTTATCAGTGACTGTTGACATAGTAATTATAATTCCTGATTCTAGTGTATCAAAAACTATTTATTACTGTATATAATTTACTGATATAGTTTACTCATGAGTGGAACTCATGTCATTATTAATTTCTAGTATCATATAGTGAATATGTATTAATTAATGATCCATCATTTTTTATCAGGCACAACCTATTATACAGGTATCTAAAATGTTGTCAACAACTATTTTTACGTTTAATCAACTTTTTCTAACAATTTATTAGTGATAAATACAACTAAAGAGGGTCACTATGGCACAGAAATTCAATATTCACATAGACAAAGGTTCATATTTCGAAGCGGTTGCTGAACTTAAGCACGGAAATAATGCACCAGTAGATCTTACAGGCTACACTTTTTATTCTGGTCTAAAATATAATTATTCATCAAATGTAATTCTAGAGTTTGATATAGCATCAGCAACACCTAATACGGGAATATTCACTTATTCACTAGCATCTAATGCTACATTAGATATACGCACTGATAATTACCATTATGATATTTTCATTAATGATGGGTCTGAATATTATAAAATTATAGAAGGTGTGGCTCGTATTTCAGATAAGGCTACTGACTATGAATCTCCATGATATTAAAGTCACTGTCAATGTAGTGAATAAATATAAAGTCAAGGTTTCGAAGAGAAAATAATGCCCGGAGCACATAGACAGTCAGACCTGCGCGCGTGTGGAGCAACTACTATTGTGATTGGACAATCAACAGTATTCGTAAATAATTTACTATGGGCCGTGGAAGATGATCCAAATACTGATGGGAATGGACAATTAATTCCATCCGGTTCTACTGTGAGAATAAATAGTAAACCAGTAATCATAGACGGCGATAACGCAGAGCCTGATGATCTATGTATACCATTAGGTGGATTACACTGCGCACCAGCCGCAGTTCAAGGATCAGGAGACGTGAGTTGTTACTAAGAAAAGGAATTAAGGAATGAGTATTTCAAATGCTTTTAAACTAGCATTACAGAGAGCATCAAATATGTTCTTCGACGACACCATAGCCCAACTCGGCGAAACGGATGTGCAGGGGGCGATTGATGTCCTTGCAATGGGCTATCGTCTTCGTGGTGTTCGCATCAAGATAGAGGA
>SL_7KL_010_BRINEDRAFT_10000024_pt1 | contig 59206 bp, 61 predicted proteins | sample SodLak_010_BRINE_FD_10663 | JGI IMG/M metagenome (IMG submission 10663)
GGGGGGGGAAATTGAAAAATTATCGGGCAGATGAAACGCGTTACCTTGAAGGCCTAACCTATCATAAAAACCAAAAAGTCGAAGCTGACGCCCGTCATATTATCGAAAATACGCGCAAGAAAACGCCGTCTTTTGTGAGTTCATTGTTGCATACATTTCCGCTTTCAACCCAACAAGGAAAAGCCTTAATGTACCTTTCTGAGGCTTTGTTACGTATTCCTGATAATGAAACGGCAAACCTTTTTCTGAAGGACACTTTCCAGGCCACGGATTGGGAGGACCTTAAGCACAAACTTCCAGATCTGAAAAGAAAAACGTCTTTATTTGCGGTCAAAACGTTTTCTCAGGTTTTGCAAAGGAGTCCTTTGTCTCTGACGGATACAGCTTTGCAAAAGATTGTGAAAATTGGGACAAAATTTGTGGCGCGAAATTTTATCCTTGGCGAGACCATTGACAAAGCAATTCAGCGATCATCCCGATGGAAAAACACTTCTTACGATATGCTTGGGGAAGCCGCTTTAACTGAGGGGGAAGCCGAGGCGTATTTTCAACGATATAAACAGGCTATATTTGCATTAGAAAAGACCCAATCGAGTTTAAACTTACAAGAAAGACCCGGGATTTCTGTAAAACTTTCCGCTCTTCATCCCCGTTATACCTACCTTCATAGAGACCGTGTTGTGCAGGAATTAACCCCAAGGTTAGATGAATTGGTAAGCCTGTGCCACCAGAAAGGGTTAAGTCTGACGGTCGATGCGGAAGAAGCTGACACATTGGATCTTTCCTTGGAAATTATTGAAAAAGTCGCGAGAAATCCGGCGTTTAAGGGATGGGATGGCCTAGGACTGGCTGTCCAAGCGTACCAAAAACGAGCACAAGGTCTCATTGATTGGGCGCATAACATGGCGCTTGTAACCCATCAAAGGCTGCAGATTCGTTTAGTCAAGGGAGCCTACTGGGATACGGAAATTAAACGGGCTCAGGAATTAGGGTTGGATGGATATCCTGTCTTTACACGTAAAATGCATACAGATATGAATTACCTTGCCTGTGCTGAAAAACTTTTGGGGCTAAGGACAACTTTATATCCGATGTTTGCGACCCATAATGCGCATTCCATCGCTGCCATCGTTCATATGGCCGATGATCTTAAGGATTTAGAGTTCCAACGTTTGCATGGCATGGGAGAGCTGCTGTATGAGGTTGTGAAGGAAAAATACCCAACCTTGTCATGCCGAGTTTATGCTCCGGTGGGGCCCCATAAGGAACTTCTTCCGTACCTTGTGCGACGTATTTTGGAAAATGGTGCCAATAGCTCTTTCATGAATAAAATTGTGGATGACAATACACCGGTGGAGGACCTGATAAAAGATCCTCAATCTCGGGCTAGAAAACTGAATTACCGTCCTCATCCCAAAATTCCTTTACCGAAAGATTTGTACGGTTCGGGCCGTAAAAACGCCTACGGCCTTGATTTGAGTGATGACTCCCAACGGCTTAGGCTTGAAAAGGCTTTGAAAAATTTCCACCCCGTTGAGGCCTTTCCCATTGTTCAGGGAAAACGTCTTTCTGACGGAGAGAAAATCACGATTCGGTCACCTTTTCAACCCATGTCTCGGGTGGGAACCTGTTTTTGGGCGCAAAAAGAACATATACATGCTGCTTTTGAAAGTGCGACTTCGGCACAAACAGCCTGGGCAAAAGACCCTATGCACGTTCGGGCTGCGTGTTTGCAAAAAGCTGCGGATGATATCGAAGAAAAATATGATGAATGGGTCGCTTTATGCATGAAAGAAGCGGGAAAAACGATGGGGGATGCTATTGCGGAAATCCGCGAGGCCATTGATTTTTGCCGATATTATGCCCATGAAGCCTTAAGCAAGTTTTCTGATCCCAGGCGTCTACCCGGTCCTGCCGGAGAAGATAATATTTACACCCTTCATGGTCGCGGGGTGTTTGTGTGTATCAGTCCTTGGAATTTTCCCATGGCGATTTTTATGGGGCAGGTTGTTGCCGCTTTAGTGGCGGGGAATGCCGTTCTTGCGAAGCCGGCGGGCCCGACGCCTTTGATTGCCTATCGCGTTGTTGAAACCTTACATCAAGCGGGGGTTCCCCAGGACGTTTTGCATTTTATACCCTGTCAGCCCCAAGACATAGGCCCGTTACTTTTCCATCACCCCAGCCTTGGGGGGGTTGCTTTTACAGGGTCAACCTCTACAGCAAAGGAGGTCACAAGGCAATTAGCGGAACGAGAAGGGGCCATTGTGCCCCTGATTGCGGAAACGGGCGGCCAAAATGCAATGGTGCTGGATACATCTGCGCATATTGAGTTGGCGGTGAAGGATGTCCTGGCCTCCGCTTTTCAAAGTGCAGGACAAAGATGTTCGGCCCTAAGGCTCGTCTGCGTTCCCGACAGTCTTTATGAGGTCTTTACGGAAAGATTGAGGGGAGCGATGGATCAATTGCAGGTTGGGGATCCGTGCCAGATATCCACAGATGTCGGTCCNGTNATTCATGCAGCCGCAAAAGCTGGGCTGTCTGCTTATGTGGAGAAAATGAAAAATAAGGGCTTGGCTGTTTACACNTTGCCTGCGCCTTCCGAAGAAGGGACTTTTGTTCCCCCGACCTTGATTGAAATTGATCATATGAANCAACTTGAAGGAGAGATGTTTGGCCCCATTCTGCATGTTTTGCGCTATTCAAACTATCAAGATGTGTTGGACCAGATCAATGGCTTAGGTTTTGGGTTAACTTTTGGTTTGCAATCGCGAATTCAAAAACGAATGAACAGTCTTTCAAACGACATCCATGTTGGAAATATTTATGTGAATCGAAACATCGTTGGTGCCGTGGTCGGTGTCCAGCCTTTTGGGGGGCAAGGTCTCTCTGGAACCGGTCCAAAAGCCGGGGGGCCTTATTATTTGACCCGGTTTATGACGGAAAGAGTCACCTCCATCAATATCCTAGCCCAAGGCGGGGATGTTGCCCTTTTGTCGATAAATGATGAGGATAGAGATTGAAAAGTTGAATACAATACCTATATACTTTTATAGGCTCGGGTTAAGCCAGTGAAGGCCCATTGATTTCGTCAATTGATTTGGAGTACATAATGACAATCCATTCCTTAAGATATGTTCCGGACCCGATCTTATCGAAAAAAGCTTTGAGGGTCGACCAAGTGACTGACGACATCCGTCATCTTCTTGACGACATGCTGGAAACAATGTATGAAAACCAAGGAGCTGGCCTGGCGGCTAATCAAATTGGTGTCCTAAAACGCCTGGTTGTGATTGACACTGGCGATGAAACCCCTGCGCCGCTAAAACTCATCAACCCTGAACTTACCGAGATGTCTGTTACGAAACATCCATCGACCGAAGGGTGTTTATCGGTTCCAGAATATTATGCGGAAGTTGACAGGTCGACATCGATCACAGTTCAGTATTTAGATGAACAGGGATGTTCTCAAGAGCTTAAGGCCGAGGGGCTATTATCCGATTGTATTCAACATGAAATTGACCATTTAAATGGGATCGTATTCATCGACCACTTATCACCGATGAAAAGACGTATGGCCCTTAAGAAATTACGTAAACTTCATAAGCCTTAAGAGACATGACAAAAATTATCTTTATGGGGACCCCAGATTTTGCGGTTCCCACCTTAAAATCTTTGCTTCACAATCCGGAATTTGACATTACGAGTGTCGTAACGCAGCCGCCACGACCCCAGGGTCGAGGTCATAAAATTATAAAGTCGGCGATCCATCAATGTGCGGAAACTCATGGCATTCGAGTTTTGACCCCGCAGACTCTGAAGACAGTGGTGGATAATCTTCAGGCCCAACAGCCGGATTTCATTGTGGTCGTGGCCTATGGTCATATTCTCTCTCAAAACGTTTTAGATATCCCTAAATATGGCTGTATCAATGTTCATGGGTCTCTTTTGCCCCGTTGGCGAGGAGCTGCGCCTATTCATCGAGCCGTTCTGGCGGGGGATCGAGAAACAGGCATTACCACAATGTTGATGGATAAGGGGTTAGATACAGGAGGCATGTTCCTGCAGGAAAAAATTATGATTCTTCCCCAGGACACGACGGCGACGCTTCATGATCGATTGGCTTATTTAGGTGCAAATTTACTGGTCAAAACCTTAGAAAACATAAGGGATAAGGGGACCAAACCCATTCCTCAACCGGAAGAGGGCGTTACCTACGCCGAAAAACTAGAAAAACAGGAATCCCTTGTCGACTGGCGGGAGTCCGGGAAAAACCTCGCCCGCAAAATCCGTGCCTTCAAACCGTGGCCTGGAACCTATTTTTATTACGCCGATAAAAAAATTAAGATTTTAAATGCGAGTTTTGAGCCGTTGGAGGCAGGACGTCCCGGAGACGTCCTACGAAAAGTCCCGCTTACCGTATCCTGTGGCCTGGGGGCTTTGGAATTAAAAGAGCTTCAGGTTCAGGGGAAATCCCCCATCACTGGATATGATTTTGTCAACGGTTTTCATATCGAAGAAGGGGTCCGGTTGTGCCCAGATATAAGGTAACGATTGAATACGATGGATCTGGTTACGTCGGGTGGCAGCGCCAAAGTTGTGGGCGCAGTCTTGAACAAGCAATAAATCAAGCTTTTTTTCGGTTCACGCAAACGCGTTGTCCGGTCGTAGGAAGCGGGCGGACGGATTCGGGGGTTCACGCTTGGGGGCAAGTGGCTCATGTCGATCTACCAAAGCGGTATCCCGAATATATGGTCCGGGATGCGGTTAATGCTCACTTACGCAATCACAGCATTAACATCAAGGAGGTTATCTGTGTTGACCCGGACTTTCATGCAAGATTTTCGGCCATAAAGCGATCTTATATCTATAGACTCTATAACCGTCAAACCTGCCCGCCGTTTGAAAGGGGACGAGCATGGCATATTCGATATCCGATTGCTGTTGACGCCATGCAGCAATGCGCCAATGTGTTGGTGGGGACCCATGACTTTTCGACCTTTCGCGATAGCGCTTGCCAAGCTCAGTCCCCGGTGCGTAAGATAAACGGCGTACATTTTACCCAAAATGGCCCCGTAGTGACCCTGACAATCACGGGACAGTCCTTTCTTCATCATCAAGTGCGAAATATCATGGGAACTCTCAACTTAGTGGGAAAAGGCACCTGGACTGTGGATAATTTTGAACAGGCTTTTCAGGCCCGAAACCGCAAGGCGGGTGGGCCGACAGCCCCTGCGGAAGGCCTATATCTTTATCAGGTTGATTATCCATAAATCAATGTTTGGGGTTGGAAACGTCTTCATGGGAAGACAGAAAAGTCCCTTCCCCCTTTTTCCTAGGGATAATTTTTTCATTACGGTGTGATTATCTTGTTTTTTACATCGAAGTTTGGCACTATTAAAGACTTGCATTAATATAGTTTACAAGGGTGACGCAATGAGCGTGGGGTTTGGACAGATTTTAATTATCTTAGTGATTGTTTTGATCCTTTTTGGCGCGGGGAAACTTCCCAAAGTCATGTCGGACTTGGGAAAAGGTATGAACGCCTTCAAAAAAGGGTTAAGTGAGGACGATAATGACAAAATGATCGAAAAGCCCAAAGATAAAGATGTTTGATTTCGGATGGTGGGGCGAGGCCTTTATTATTATCATTGTGGCCATTTTGGTTGTGGACCCCAAAGATCTCCCCACTCTTTTAAAAAAAGTATCGAGCTTTCTACGGACTTTTCGTTCGACCCGGGCTGATCTTGAAAAGACGTTCCATGAATGGTTAGAAAGTACGCGTAATTTATCGGAAGTTGAAGACCCTGATGAGCACCAATCCCACACAAAAGAATAAAGATTCCACCCCTTCACACCCAAAGCACCTGGGTCCATCTTTACCATTAATTGACCATTTTCGCGAACTTCGTCAACGTTTGGTATGGTGTGTTGGAACTTTTTTCGCGTTTTTTGTGGTCGCCTATTTTTTTTCCGGACAAATTTTTACATTTTTCGTCAAGCCCTTGTCGCAGATTGCCTCAAAGGAGCATCACCGTTTAATTTATACGGGTATGGCGGAAGGCTTTACCACATACCTGAAAGTGGCATTTTACGCGGCTTTTTCCGGATCTATTCCCATAATTTTTTATCATATCTGGCGTTTTTTAAAGCCGGGTCTTTTTCTGCATGAACAAAATTTTGTCCGTGCGTTGTTGCTTGCCAGCCCTGGTTTGTTTCTTCTTGGATCTGCTTTTGCTTATTATGTCATTATACCCAATGCCTGGGCCTTTTTTTTACGTTTTGAAGTTCCCGCGTCCGCGTACAATTTACCCGTTGTCTTGGAACCGCGAATTTATGAATATTTATCGATTATGCTGCAAATTCTTTTTGCGTTTGGGCTGAGCTTCCAACTTCCGATTGTTTTAATTTTAATGGCAAAGACAGGATGGGTGACCGTTGATGGCTTGTGTAAAAATCGTAAATATGCCTTTTTATTTATTTTGGTGGCGGCTGCGTGTTTGACGCCTCCGGATGTCCTTAGCATGCTGGGCTTAGCCTTGCCTCTGTATGGACTTTATGAAGGTTCTTTGCTAATGATACGTTATCTATTTAAATAAAGAGGAACACCGTGCTAGATATAAATTGGATTCGTCAAAATCCTCAAATTTTGGATGAAAACCTTATTAAACGCGGTGCGTCCCCTTGTTCCCAATCAATTTTATCTCTTGATCAGCAATGGCGGGATCAGGAAACGGAGTTGCAAACTTTGCAAAACGAGCGCAACCAAATTGCCAAAAGCATTGGAGAACGAAAGCGCCACGGCCAAAATGCCGACGACTTATTGAAAGCCGCCCAAAAGATTAAAGATAAAATTCCGCATGTTGAGAAAAATGTTCGGTCGTTGGAAGAGCAAAAAAAAGAAATGCTTGCCCGCTTGCCAAATCTTCTTTTAGCCGATGTTCCCGTAGGGAAAGATGAAGAAGATAACCTGTGCGTTCGGTCTTATGGCACACCTCGAAACTTTACGTTCACACCCAAACCTCATTATGAATTAGGGGAAAATCTAGGGCTAATGAGCTTTGAGCGGGCGACAAAAATCTCGGGCTCTCGCTTTGTTGTTTTAAGAGGGGCTTTAGCCAAACTGGAACGAGCTTTGGGACGCTTTATGCTTGATATTCATACTCAACAGTATGGGTATGAAGAGTTTTCCCCGCCCCTGCTTGTGCGAGATGAAGCCCTGTTTGGTACGGGACAATTGCCAAAGTTTAAAGACGATCAGTTTACAACAACGTCTGACAATCTTTCGCTTATTCCCACCGCGGAAGTCCCCTTAACAAATTTAGTTCGAGACGAAATTCTGGATGAAAACGTGCTTCCTTTAAGATTTACTGCGGAAACTTACTGTTTTCGTTCCGAAGCAGGGGCAGCAGGTCGCGACACCCGAGGTATGATTCGCCAGCACCAATTTCGAAAAGTTGAATTGGTCAGTATTACCACGCCTGACCAGTCCATTGCAGAGTTTGAGCGTATGACGGGGGTTGCGGAAAGCATTCTGCAACGTCTAGATTTACCGTATCGCGTGATGAATCTTTGTTCTGGCGACGTAGGATTTTCATCCGCAAAGACGTATGATCTTGACGTTTGGCTTCCTTCGGAAAGCGCTTATCGGGAAATTTCCAGCTGTTCAATCTTTATGGATTTTCAGGCCCGAAGGATGCGCGCTCGATATCGTTGTGAGGAAGACAATCGGCCCCAGTTTGTCCATACGTTGAATGGATCGGGACTTGCTATTGGTCGAACTTTAGTCGCTTTATTAGAAAATTACCAACAAGACGATGGGGCGATTCATATTCCTAAGGTTCTGGTTCCGTATATGGATGGGCTAGATGTGATTGAACCCCAGAAATCGAAGTTTGTATGACGTGGATATTTAAGGCTCTTTTCATTCTCGGGTCTCTTTCCCCCTTATTAAGTGGGGGCGGCCAGGATGATCTTGTGAAGTATGTGCGGGTGAAAGAAGGAGATACGGTCTTAACCCTTGCACACACACATCATGTAACTCCTCGTGAAATTGTGGCTTTGAATGGGTTAACTCCTCCCTTTAAGATTTATATTTCTCAAATCTTGATGGTGCCTCCTCCCTTTACTTACAAAGTGAAAACGGGAGACTCGTTAACAAAAATTGCCCGTTTTTATGGATTAACTCCTGAGAGTCTTATTTCCATGAATCAACTGTCGCCTCCTTATCGGGCTTACGCAGGGCAGGTGCTGTATATTCCTCGTTTAAAAAATTGGCATCATGGGCTTCCGCCCGAAAGCCCACGGACACATAGTCCTGTTTTTCCTAGGCCAAAACCCAAAGCACCAAGGTCTGCCGGGACAAAGAAAAACACAATTGAGAAACTTGAGTTTTCATGGCCCATTCAAGGGAAAGTTTTCCAACATTTCAGCGCCGAGGGTCCGGGAAGAAGAAATGATGGAATCAATATTCTAGCAAAGTCCGGTACACTCATACGAGCTAGTGAGAAGGGAAAGGTTGTTTATATTGGAAGCGGCGTAAAAGGTTTTGGAAACCTTATTCTCTTGAAACATAATCATACCTTTGTAACAGCTTATGCGCACTGCGGGCACATTTTGGTTGAAAGGAACCAATCTCTTGAAAAGGGGACGCCTATCGCAAAGGTGGGGCGTACCGGAGGCGTGAAAGACCCACAACTTCATTTTGAAATCCGTAAACACACAAAACCCGTTAACCCATTGCTCTACCTAGGATCCTAAGGAGTGCGGGTCATCAGCGGAACCTTAAAGGGGCGGACCTTAATCCGTCCGTCGGAGATCATGACGCGTCCGACAGCTCATCGCGTAAGGGAATCCATGTTTTCTGCATTGATGCATCGGAAAATGCCTCCTTATTTAACGGGGGCAACCGTTTTAGATGCGTTTGCAGGAAGTGGGGCCCTGGGTATTGAGGCCCTTTCCCGGGGGGCGGAAAAGGCGATCTTCTTCGAAAAGCATCCTTCTGTTGCCAAAATTTTGAAGGCGAATTTAATGAATTTGGGGATTAAGGGAACAATTTTTCGACGGGATGCATTTCGCCCCCCTCAGACCTGTCAGGCCGTAGATATCCTCTTTCTTGATCCGCCCTACGAAACCCAAAATATTTTATCATTATTGGACATACTCGAAATCCATGGATGGATTCATTCATCATCTTTGATTGTTTATGAAGCCGATACTCTGTTCCAAGAAACAGGAAAGTGGCAAATTCGAAAACAATATTCCTTTGGAAATTGCAAAGTCTATTTTATACAAAATAATAATATGTCTTAAATTTAGCATGCAGATTCTTTGCTTGATGGCCTAATGTTTCTTATTTGTTTTCTCCATCACGATAGAAATGCCTTCTGCCTTACTAGCTGCCCGCATGATTTAGGGGGTGTGTGACCAAGTAAATTGTTTGTAAGGTAGATACGAGTATGAAGAGGAACGTCCGATAGGCTACGATATCCTTGGAAAACAAAGGACGTTCCTCTTCATACTCGAATCTGCCAAGCTTAAGACTTCTAACTTGACAACAAAGTGAAAATACTTATATATTAATGACAATTATATTGTTCTTTAACTTGAATAGGTATTATCATGAGATTTTCATATGTTATTTTTCTAGCCTTAACTGGTGCTATTCAAGCCAGCGATATTCTGAGCCCTAAAACTGCGATTCAAAAATTTGAATCCCAACAATATTCAGATTCATTTACAGATATGGTGACTCTTGCTAAGAAAGGTCATACCAAAGTTAGTCCCTACCTTGCTTACTTAAACAATACCAATGGTTTTCGTCAGAACAGTGATATTCCTAAATTCTTAAATTTGGACGTTAAAAACTTTAGTTTTAATAACCATCAATTTGAGGATGCATTTTCGAGGTTTATAAGCGTGTGTAAAGCAGAAAATCTACTAGGGTATAAAGATCTTTATTCATCTCTAATACAGATTTCGACATCAAAAGAATTATCCCGAAAAAAGAAGAAACAGATAAAGCGATTTGAAGAGGACCTGGATCGTATGGAGAATCAGCAAAAACCTATTGTAACAAAATTATGGCAATGTGAATTAGAAGATAAAACTGGAAAGGCGGCATACGAAGTTGCTTTCTGTTCTCATAAGAATCCAAAATTAGCACGAGAGTATTATCGAAAAGCTGCAGATTCAGGTCTTAGGGAAGGTCAATATAATTATGCTCTTATATGTCAGAAAGACGGTGGTGAAGAGAATCTTAAATTAGCACGAGAGTATTATCGAAAAGCTGCAGATTCAGGTCTTAGAGAAGGTCAATATAATTTTGCTTTTATGTGTCAGAAAGACGGTGGTGAAGAGAATCTTAAAATAGCACGAGAGTATTATCGAAAAGCTGCAGATTCAGGTCTTAGAGAAGGTCAATATAATTATGCTCTTATATGTCAGAAAGACGGTGGTGAAGAGAATCTTAAACTAGCACGAGAGTATTTCAAAAAAGCTGCAGATTCCGGCCAACAAGACGCTCAGATTAATTTTGCCAATATGTGTCTTGATGAGGGTGATGATGAGAATCTTAAATTAGCACGAGAGTATTATCGAAAAGTTGCAGATTCGGGCCATCAAGACGCACAACATATATTTGCTTTAATATGTCAGAAAGACGGTGGTGATGAGAACCATAAATTAGCACGAGAGTATTATCGAAAAGCTGCAGATTCAGGCCGTCAAGACGCTCAATATAATTTTGCTCTTATATGTCATAACGAGGGCGGTGAAGAAAATCTTAAATTAGCACGAGAGTATTATCGAAAAGCTGCAGATTCGGGCCATCAAGACGCACAATATATATTTGCTTTAATATGTCAGAAAGACGGTGGTGATGAGAACCATAAATTAGCACGAGAGTATTATCGAAAAGCTGCAGATTCAGGCCATCAAGACGCTCAATTTAAGCTTGCCCATATATGTCGTGAGGTTGGTGGTGATGAGAACCTTAGATTAGCACGAGAATATTTCAAAAAAGCTGCGGATTCAAGCAAAGAGCACAGTATTTCGCAATATAACTTTGCTGAAATGTGTCTCCATGGAGTGGGTGGTAACAGAGATCTTAAATTAGCACGAAAATATTATCAAAAAGCTGCAAAATTGAATTATCAAAAAGCACGCGATAAATTGAGAGAAATGAGTGATTTTGAGCGGGAAGAAACGCAGAGCAAAATTAAAGAGGTAGAACTGAGTCAAAATCAGGATCTGGAAAAAGAGACACCCGAATCTTCAAATCATGAACCTATTCTTACGAAAGAAAATAAGGAAGGTATAAAACCAGATTTTAAAGGAGGCATATCTGAAGAAAATAAGATATTTGGCAACGGAATTCCAGATATCATAAACCAAGAAACAGAGATAGAAAAACCAGATCCAAGTTATTATCCTAGTCAATCTATAAGCGCAATAAAAAACAAAGATACCCGAGATTTTGTTGAGAGGTTTTTTCAAAAGGGAAAAACAGTCAATGAAAGGGACATTAAAAAACTTCCTGATCACCTGACTAACCTGGGTGTAGACGTTGAGAAAACAAAAAGTGGCTATAAATCTTTAGACACTAACGGTGGGCCCATTTTTTCTTGGCATAAGCCCCATAAAGGTAATCGCGCGAACCTTAATAGGGGCGGGATGAAAAATAAATTCGAAGATTGCTTATCGCAATTGGGATATGACAAAGACTCTCTTAACCATTAAAAACGAAGTCTCAGGTGAATTCACCTTATCTTTATAAAGCACGAAGATCGCGTGCGGGTCCTAAAATCAAAGCCTTTTTGATTCAGGACCCGTTTTAAAAGCTACTCCAATTGGGATGCGTTACCAAAAAGGCGCGCGCCGAAAATGATAAGATATCCTGCTATGCCTATGGCTCCAAGCCAAATTGGACAGAAAAATGGGGTGATATGATAACGATCACTTCGCCCTTCGATGTTTCCAAAAATGGCGCGTCCCGAAAACCATAAGACATCCTCCTAAGGTTATGGCCCCAAGCCAAATCAAGTATATAAATGGATGAGTTTGTAGGCGAAATAACCACTGGTTGTGCCCTACAGAGTGACTAAAAATGATATGGGTATCCGACAAAAAATCCCGATGCAGGGCTGATTTTGTGGTAATCATTTTCTCGAGGGCATAAAAACGTCTTTCCGGTCGAAGGTAAAAATCCGAAAAATGATTCTGAACCTTTACGTGCGCGATTTGAGCCTTATAAGTGGGCCTTTTTTCGTTGGAAATGCGATCCAATGTTAACGTCAGGTTCTTATGTGTGACGCTTTCCGAAATTCCTAGGATGTACTCATTTTCTTTGAAAAAAAGTTTATCTACGGTCATTCCCCATAGCATGAGGATAAACGCACTATGAGATAAAATCATTCCCCAGTTGTTTTTGCGTAGGAAGGGGACTTCAGGTCGAAAATATTTGATCAGGCCGCACCATAGGCTAGTCAGGGTCGGCCAAATTAAAGGTAGAAATCCGGCCAAATGAACAACCGACATATTGAAAAAATAAAGTCCTAAGATCGTAAAGAAATACAGTGCCATTAAAAAGTAGAAATGACTATTCAAACTCAATCCTTGCCACAGAATAAAAGGAGCATATCCCATCACAAAAGCGCCTAATAAGCTTAGGGGGACAAATGTTTTATGAAAATATTCTGGGCCGATATGGATATCGGTAGATCTTAATATTTGACTGACATAGGGGGCAAAAGTCCCAATAAAAACGGTCACAAATAAAACGAGTCCCAAAAACGTCCCCATGTGTAAAATTTGGCCGCGTGGCCGTAATACCGCCGGAGATGAAGCCATTTTGGTCTTTTTCAAAAGGCCCAAAAGAGAAAGTCCAGCATAGATACATAGGATGTAAAGCCAGAAATACCCTTTTGAAGGGTCCTGGGCAAAGCTATGAACGGAAACAAGGAGTCCCGTACGTACAAAAAGTGTCCCCAGAAGCACACTAAAAAAAGTTCCTAGGCTGATAATCAAAGGAAGGGTCAATGATATGCGTGACTTTTTGAGGATCAATAAAAAGTGAAAAAGAGCCATCGAGAGCAACCAAGGAAGAAGCGAGATATTTTCCACAGGATCCCAAAACCACCAGCCCCCCCAACCCAGCTCATAATAGGCCCAATAACTTCCTAAGGCGATACCAATTGTTAAGGTTGCCCACCCAAGGGAAACCCAGGGATAAAGAAGCCGCCCCCATTTTTGATGGGGAAGAGGGGTAAGGAAATACGCAAAAGCAAAAAAAGACGGGATACTCATGCTGGCATACCCAAGCAAAAGAAAGGGGGGGTGGATCATAAGCGAGGGGTCTTCCAATAAAGGGTTAAGACCGGCCCCGGAAAAAGGAGTTAAAGCTGGAGTAAAAGGGTTAGAAAAGTACAGAATATAAAGAGCAAAAATTCCCAGGAAAAGACCATGAATCCCCATTATTTTGCGAAAAAAAATTTTTTCTTTATGTAACTTTGGGTCAAAAAGAAATCCCAGGCCCACCCATGATAAAAAAAGTGTCAGGACAACCATCGACCCTTCATGGTGACTCCAGATTCCCGCTATCTTATAGGGGATGGGTAAGTCATGATGACTGTGATTTTGAACGACATCCAAAGAAAAATCTGAGGTCACAAACCCATAGAACACAAGAAAAAAAACGGTGAACATTGATGCGGCGGCCCCTGCGAAAAAAGAGAGGTGGAGTCTTGACGCAAACCGCTTTTTTTCAAATAGTAAAAAGCTTTGTCCTAGACTCAAGAGAACAACAAGTTTTAAAAAAAGAGGCCCAAGGTGGAGAATCATCTTATAGTCACTTTCGGGGGGGTATAATTTTCGTCATGCTTTGCTAAGATTTGTTGCGCTTGAAAACTTTCCTTCTCGAAACGTCCTTGGATAACGGCGCCCTTGCCTTCTTTGAAAAGGGACGGAAGCGTTCCTTTGTAGGTGACATAAAGGTCCTCCTTCTCATCGGTTAGCAAGAAGGAAAGTCTTCCTGCGTTTGTGGTCAGGCTGTTGGGTTTTACAATTCCCCCAATGCGGAGTCTTTGTCCATTGTGAATATGTTTTTGCGAAATTTCAGAGGGCGTATAATAAAAAATAATACTATCTTCCAGAGACACTAAAATCAAATACAGAGATGCGGAAAGCAACCCCCCAATCAAAACCCAAAACCAGAATCTTTGACTAGAGGGTATCCGAGACTTAAAAAGATTAGAGATCAGACGAAGTATCATCGTTTTTTATCTTCTTTAATTGCAGTTCATAATAGAGTCCAAGCCCCAAAAAAAGTACAAAGAATAAGGAGTACGCCCCCCAAACATAAATATCAGGCATCGGATGTCTCTTGTTTTGGCTTTGGTGAATAATGCGTTACAAAGGCTTTGGATAGTGGGACCTGATGTTTTCGTCTTTTTAGTCGTGATATTTCAATTAAAATTGCGGACGACCAACAAAAAAGAAAAAAAATCAAAACAAGACCAAACATTAACACTAAGGGAATCAGAAACTCTTGAGAAATGCGGCTGTACTGACCGATCTTTATACTCGCAGGCTGATGCAAGGCATTCCACCACACAACCGAGTATTTTATAATAGGTAAGTTAATCGCACCAATCAAGGCGATGCTACTGGTCACCTTCGCTTCCTGCGGATGGTCTTGAAAAAGGCGTTGCACGAAAAGGTAGCCAACATACAAAACAAACAATACAAAAACGGACGTAAGGCGTGCATCCCACACCCACCAGGTCCCCCAGGCGGGCTTGCCCCAAATTGACCCTGTGACAAGGCTGAGTCCTGTAAAAACAGTGCCTAAAGGGGCGGCGGTCCGAGTTAAAATAGGCATAAGTTGAATTTTCCACACAAGGTAACAAAAGCTGAAAAGGGCCATCAAACTGTAGATCATCATAGATAACCAGGCACAGGGAACATGCACATACATAATACGAATGTGGGGGCCATGCTGGATGTCAGGCGGGGAAAGGTAAAGGGCCCATAGAACAGCAAAAGGAAGCAGTCCCCAGAAAAAGAATCGAAGATAAGGAAGGAGAGATGGCAAAAGATTTTGCAGCTTTGACATGCGAAGGTAGTGTATCATGGGGTTTTAAATCTTATCTGGAAGTATTTTATCGGAGTGACCATACACATAATTTAGCACCAATCCGATCCATTCCACACAGGCTTTTCGGAACGAAAATAAACCGGTTTCCCAGGAGTTTATGTCTAAGGTATAATATCTTGAAGTGTGAAAATCAACTGGATAAGGGATCACATCCCAACCTGTCTTACGAAAAAGACCCACGGCTCGGGGGATGTGGGCCGCCGACGTTAGGAGAACCCATTTCTCATGAGATTCCGGGTGAATTTTTTTATAGGAAAACGCGGCATTTTGAACCGTGTTTTTTGATTGATCTTCAATAAGGATTCTCTTTTCATCGATTCCAGATTTCATAAGGATATTTTTTACCATATGGGCTTCGTTCACCTGGCCATATCCCCCACCGATAAGAAAAATCTTTATTTTAGGATAGTCATTGGCCAATTGAATTAACGAAATGATACGACTTGCTGCATGGTTGTACACAAGTCTGTGCTTTGATTTTGTTTTTTCAATATCCCAAGTGCCGCCTAAAAAGAGAATTCCTTTCATGTTTGCATTCTTTAAAGTTTCGACCGGGGGAACAGGGAAACGGTTTTCAAGAAAGGTTACACTCCACCTAAGAAAGGGGAAATGCAAAAGAAAAGCAAAAACAACAAAAGGAGTCAGTAGCTTTAAGGCGAGGCCATTTTTTTGGGTGTACACAAAAAACAACGCCCCTGTGGTCAGGAGCGTAACAAGAGATCAACAGAATTCAGAGCGGATTTTAACATGCTTCCCCCCACCGACTTATTTTCACGAAGTCGGACAATCGCCAAAAATTAGGCTACGGCTAAACGTTCTTCAAGCTTTACAGCTGCTTGCTTGGGGTCGACCTTTTGCACGGCGGCATATTCTTGTAAAAACAAGCCAAAAGCAGTTTGGTAAAGTTGGCGCTCACTATAGCTTGGCTCAGGCTGGGTCGTTCCCTTTCGAAGATCACGCACAACTTCTGCAATTCGAATCAGATTCCCAGAGTTAATTTTTCCTTGGTATTCTTGAGCCCGTCGCCCCCAAACGGCCTTTTTAATTTTTACCTTCTTTTGAAGGGTTTCAAAGGCTTTCTCAATTTCCCCCGTTGAGCTCAAAGACCTTAACCCCACGGCGTGGGCTTTGGCGACAGGAATTTTTAAAGTCATTCGTTCTTCGTTGAAGCTAATCACGAAAACTTGCAAGCTGTGTCCTGCAACTTCTTGTGTTTCAATATTTCGGATTATCCCTACACCATGGGCAGGGTAAACCACCTTATCTCCAGCATTAAAAGACATCGTATTCATCATTGCTCCTGACCTTTAAGAATTTTTCCCCATTTTCCCCGGCGAAAGATTTGGGACAGTTTATATATAATAAATTACAATACATAATCACTATTTATTTATATCATTCAAATCTTTAGATGAGAAAGGAAAATGAGGATTCCGACCTATATTTTTTGCAAGTTTGTGACATAGGTTATTGATTTACTTGCCTTTCTTTGAAAATCTTCTTTCTTAGGGGGTATGCGCAAAACGCATACAATAAATGTGTCAATATGGGGGGGAGGAAGAACAAAATATCGCCCCATTTCTCAGGAGCCTCTCGTTATCAATGAAGCCATAGTATGGCCCCTTCAAAAAATTCAAAATTTCGAAAACAGAGGACTTGAAAATTACAGACCTGTCGTATTTAGGGCTGAGGCCGCATAAGTACAAAGGCCGTTTCTAAGGTTTCCTATTGATTTCCGGGACCCATACTGTCATTGGAACCCCCAGACGCCGGATCCAGAAGGACGGAATCTGATTGTAAATTCAATGTTCTCATGGTACAGATAAAAACACTCAAAAAAAGTGTATAGGCATGTATAAAGGGCTGTTGGTTTTATTTTCTACGGTTTTTCTTCAAGGGTGCGCGATGAAGATGAGCCCCTATCACCGCCAAAAAATAACAGAGACTTTTTTCTCCGAGCCAACGATCATGGTGGATACACCGAAGGAAAAAAAAGTTCTTCTTCAAGCCCTGAGAGACACCCAAGAGCTGCCGACACAACGTCTACAACATCGTCTTTATCAGGATCCTCATCAGACGCATTTAAAGCATGGCGTTCTGACCATTTTCCATATGTATTTGATCCCCTCATACCCCGTTTTACTGAATGAAGACGTTTTTTTTACGGACGTCAAGCGGAAGGAGATACAAAAACTTATCCAGCAAACAGAAGACCGTGTGCAAGATCGTCAATCTTCTGAAACCTCAAAAAAAGGACTATAAATGACTCTTAGCCCCAACATTTCCCACAGGACTTTGGCAAATTCCCTCCGATGTCTTGTCGTTGACGCAATTGAGACAGCCAAATCAGGTCACCCGGGAATGCCCATGGGAATGGCTGATGTGGCAACGGTTCTTTTTTCCGACTTTCTCAAGTTTGACGCCCAATGTCCTCATTGGTTAAACCGTGATCGCTTTGTGTTATCTGCTGGCCATGGATCGATGCTGTTATATGCTTTGAATTACTTAACTGGTTACAAGGGGATGAGCCTTGAAGATATCAAGCACTTTCGGCAACTCGGGTTTCCTACAGCTGGTCACCCAGAGCGGGATATAAATGTAGGGATTGAGACGACAACAGGCCCCCTAGGGCAAGGGCTTGGGAATGCTGTGGGGTTTGCCGTGGCAGAGGAGCATCTAAGAGCTCGGTTAGGGTCCGAAATGATCGATCATTACACCTATGTCATGGCCGGAGATGGGTGCCTTATGGAGGGGATTTCTCAAGAGGTCATGTCGTTCGCAGGCCACCAAAAACTTAGGAAACTCATTGTGTTGTTTGATGACAATCAAATAACCATTGATGGCGCCACAAGCCTTGCCACATCGGACGATACCTTAAAGCGGTTCGAAGCGTGTCAATGGCATGTCCAGACCATTGATGGTCATAATAATGATGAGATTCGTCAGGCCCTGACCCACGCCCGGGAGTCTGACAAACCTTCGTTCATTGCTTGCAAAACCACTATTGGGTATGGCGCCCCGACCAAACAAGGACGGGCAGAATCTCATGGCGCCCCCCTCGGAACCGAGGAAACCAAAGCCTTTAAAAAGAGTATGGGATGGGTGCACGAGCCTTTTGACATTCCCGAAGATATTCTGAAGGCGTGGCGTCGCATGAGCCATACCCAGGCCCGAAAAGATTGGGACGCACAATTTAGTCAAGAGACCCTTCAAAATAAGGCCGAAGACGCGGTCGCAGATATCTTTCATGAGCTTCAGAAGGAGTTCGTTCAAGATGCCCCCACGCTTGCCACGCGTCAATCATCCCAGAAAGTCCTTGATAAGGTGATGCCCTATTTGAAATTTACCTTGGGGGGGTCTGCTGATTTAACCGGATCTAACCTAACAAAAGCGACTTCACAAGCGGTTTTTCAGGCGGATAATCGAGAGGGTCCCTATATCCATTATGGGATTCGAGAGCATGGGATGGGGGCAATCATGAATGGCATCGCTCTTCATTCGTTCCTGAAGGCTTATGGGGGAACGTTTTTGGTTTTTTCCGATTATCTTCGTCCGGCTGTGCGGTTGTCCGCATTAATGGAAGTGCCCGTGACATATGTCTTTACTCATGACTCCATTGGTTTGGGTGAGGATGGTCCGACTCATCAACCGGTGGAACATCTGGCCGCCTTGCGCGCGATTCCGAATCTGTGGGTGATGCGACCGGCAGATGCAAAGGAAGTCGCCGAATGCTGGCAGTTGGCCCTTACATCTCAGAAAAATCCTGTGGTTTTGGCGCTTTCACGTCAAGCCGTCCCCCTGGTTTCCCATTATGGAGAGGGGGCGTGTGCACAAGGCGCGTATATCCTTAAAAATGCGAGCGGTCGCCCCCAAGTGACCCTCATAGCCACGGGGTCCGAGGTCCAAATCGCTTTGGATGCGGCTGAAGACCTGGAAAAAAGACACGTCAAAGTGCAAGTCGTCTCGATGCCGTGTTGGGAGTTGTTTGAAGATCAAGACTCCTCCTATCAGGAAAAAGTTCTACCCCCCGATACACTGAGAATAGCTGTTGAAGCCGCTCTTGGCTTTGGTTGGGAAAGGTATATCTCGGATTCAGAGTGCTTTATTGGTATGCACTCTTTTGGGGCCTCAGGTCCTGGAAAAGACCTGTATCGCCATTTTGGGATCACGAAAGAAAACGTGGTCCAAAAGGCCTTAGAAAAACTTGATAAACGGAATGAAGAACGGCTGTCCCGGTCAGCCGAAATAAAGGATAAAAAATGATAAATGTAGCCATTAACGGTTTTGGAAGAATTGGCCGGCTTTTTCTTCGCGCTGCGCTTGAAAAGCAGGGGGAATTGTGCGTCAAGGCAATCAATGACGTGTCTTCGGTGGACGATCTCGCCCACCTTTTTGAATATGATTCCGTTCACGGAAGGTTTGCAGGACATGTTCAGGCTCAGGACCAAAACCTGGTGATTAATAGCTCTACGATCCAAGTTTTTCAAGAAAGGAATCCCCAGGATCTTCCATGGAAAGCCTTAGACATTGATGTCGTCGTTGAGTGTACCGGACGGTTTACGAAACGAGATGAAGCTCAGAAGCATCGAGATGCCGGAGCCAAAAAGGTGCTAATTTCGGCCCCGGCTCGTGATCCGGATATGACCGTAGTCTATGGCGTAAACCACGAGCACATCACAGCCCAACATCACATCCTTTCAAATGCCTCGTGCACAACGAATTGCCTAGCCCCTTTGGCCAAGGTTCTTGAAGAAACTGTGGGAATTGAAAGTGGGTACATGACAACCGTTCATGCCTATACAGCCGATCAAAACTTAGTGGATAGTTTTCATTCCGATCGACGGCGTGCCCGGGCGGCTGGACAATCCTTGATCCCAACGTCTACTGGGGCGGCAAAGGCGGTTGGGCTTGTTCTTCCTCAGTTAGCTGGAAAACTTGATGGCTCAGCGGTGCGGGTTCCTACGGCGAACGTTTCCCTGGTGGATGTAAAGGTCTTAGCCCGGAACAAAACAAGTCAGGAAGAGCTCAATCACCTTGTCTCCCAAGCAGCTGAGGGATCCTTACGCGGTGTTTTGGGGGTAAGCTCCTTACCCTTAGTTTCCGTCGATTTTAACCATAACCCCTTAAGTTCGATTGTGGACCTTGACCAAACCCATGTTATTAATGGAAACTTTTGTCGGTTACTAAGCTGGTATGATAATGAATGGGGGTTTGCCCATCGTTTGCTTGATGTTACAGAGTATCTGAAAAGATTTTTGTAATTCCCCCTCAATCTTCTAAAGGGGATCTTCATCAAGATCTAAGGGGCTTGGTGGCGGTGGGTCATCAAGGGGACAATTCTCCTGGGAAAATGTGCTGATCAAGTTTCGATTTGTTGACCATTCTACAACGTGATCAAACCTTTTCCCCGAACCAACAACATAATCTCCAGAGGCTGCCGCATTGCGAATTTCCCCGGAAGATGGGTTTGGATTTTTTATTTGTCCACCGGTTTGACGATAGGCCCCATGACCGTTTTGCCCATGAGAAATCAAAAGGATTGCGAGGGAGTCGTTCGGGGCCTGGCTGAGCACAGAAACCCCGTCACGATCGACGAGCTTGAGCTTCCTTTTAGGCCGCTGCCGGCAAAAACGTTTTAATTTCGCCCTGGCTTGAGATTGTAGCTCTGTAGACGATAAATGATCCTTAAAGCCAGCCGAGGGCAACGAGGGGACCCACACCACATAGGTCATATAGCGTCCATACCCATCCCGGGCATATTTTTCGGACAGTCCTAACTCGCGATAGGGTACAATTCCCCGGGGGTTCTTGCCAGCATTCCCTCGGTTTTGCCGGGGATCACTGGCCCGGGGAAGGTAGCCGTTCTGCAAAACATAGCCGGCTAAGGACTTCATAATTACCTGTTGATGATGGGTGGTTTTTTGTCGTTTTTGTTGAGACGAAAGGGTCCGCAACAGAGGAAAAAGGGTCGAGGTCATCAGTCCAACAATCATTAACACGATGGAGACTTCGATAAGGCTAAATCCCGGGGGGCCTTTAAGGGGGGCTTTAGAAACGAACATAGACCGTGCAGCTTGGCGCCTGGGACTTCAGGTTGAACTTCCCTTCGACAACACACTCTTCGGCGCTGTTCGCTCCTTTTATGGCTCGGACATCCCCGGAATTTGGATTCCCATTATCCATTTTTTTATTGATTTTTTGGGCTTCTTCGGGGGTTAAAAGACCGCCATTTCCTTGATGACCGTTTTTACCGCCAATGACGAACCAAGGGCCAAGGTGACCGTCGAGGAAGGATGTTACGGTAATAACGCCTCCACGGGATGTGGTGGGGACATGATGATCATTTAAAGAGATCAAACCTGCGCCCTCAAGGTGCCTCCAGAAGTGGTAGGCCTCACTCTCACGTGATAACCCGTCTCCGCTAATCACCCCATCATGGTCCCCATCCTTGAGACCTTGTCGAATGAGAGCGCTTGCTTGGTTAAAGTCCCCAGGGTAGGCCTGGTATGTGTCGAAAAATAAATGGACCGCCGATTGGTATTCATGGATTTGGGTTGTTAAGTTTTGCATTCGGGCGCTGGTTAATAGAGGTTTTCCCTTAAAGACACCCCCAATAATCAGGCCTAAAATGATCAAAACAAAAGCAACTTCGACAAGGCTGAATCCATCCAAAGAGCGGGGTCTTTTAGGGGCAAACGTCATGCTAATATCCTCTTAACTTCAAGTAAGTCGTCGGCTGTATCAACACCTAATGGTCCCTGGGAAACCAGGCGCACATCAATCCGCATCTGTGCATCCATGGCGCGCATCTGCTCAAGACGCGTCTGTTTTTCATTAGGGGATTGAGGCAGACGAACAAATCGTTCTAACGATTCGGGACGATACGCATACAGCCCAATATGATGAAAATTTTGATAGTGAGGGTGGGATGTGCGAGAGAACGTTTCAACCTTTTGAATTGGAGTCTCCATACCTTGCTTGAGACAGACCTTAACCTTGTTAGGGTTCAAAGCCTCGTGGGGATCGTGGAACGGACATCCTAAGGTCGATATATCAACTGGCTGGGTTCTTAAAGGTTCAAGAACATCGACAATATCCTGTCCTTGAATTGTGGGAAGATCGCCCTGAATGTTGACAATGGTTTTGTAGTCCGATCGGTTTGGTAGTGTCTGAAATGCATAATGAATCCGATCGGATCCACTGGCAAGATGCGGGGGGGTTAAAATGGCTTTTCCGCCGGCGTTTTCAACAGCATGTTTTACCAGATCGTCATCACAAGCCACAATCACAGGTCCACAGTTTGAGCGTATGGCTTTTTCCCACACATGAACAATCATGGGTTTTCCATGGATATCCGCCAAGGGTTTATTGGCCAAGCGCGTGGATCCCAGTCGGGCGGGGATGATGATGATAGGTTTCAAATTTGGCATTTACCTTCCTTGGGGTGTAAGGGCAAGCTTTAAATCTTCGGCCTGAATCATCGCCGATGTTTCTTTTTTGTTTAACAAAGGTTGGGCAATTTTCAAATGCTTTTCTGCTAAATCGAGCTGATTTTCTTCAAAAGCTTTTTGCGCTAAGGCTAAATGAACGCGCCCTGGATTTTTTTCATGACTGTAGATTGCCGCTTGAAAAATGTAGATTTCAGTACCGATGTCTTTTTTGTTTAATGTAAAAAGAATACCTTTTGCTTTTTGATAGTTGCCTTGTTCTAAATACACTTGGCAAAGAAACGCACCTATCAAAGGCGCGCGGGAAACTTGATAAGCCTTTTCTAAATTTTGGGTTGCTGGGTGAATGTCGCCATATTCATAGAGCAATTGACCCTTGAGTTCAAAGATATAAGGGTCCTTAGGGTATTTAGTGATTAAGGTTTCTATAGTCTTTAAAGCTTGGGCTTTTTGGTTTAGGCGCCAGGAAAGAATGGCCTGGGCATAAAGGGCATCTGTTGTGGTCTTTGAGGCGTATGTCTTTTTAACATGATGAATGTGACCGAGAAATGCCGATAATTTAGCACGAATCCGACGAAAGGATGTTTCAAATTCTTTCGGAAAGGGGTCGGTTTGGCTTTGTGTATTGGCGATGTAGTCAAGCCGTCTGACACGGTCTTGGGTTAAAGGGTGGGTCCGTGCATAACTGGACTCAGCGGCAGAGGAAAAAAGCTCCTGGGATTTTAGGACGTTCATAAATTCCACCCCTCCCTTAAGAGACCAATTTTTTTGATCAAAGGCCTTGATCATAAATTCATCCGCCGAGGATTCATGGGAACGCGAGTGGCGTAAGATATTTTGTTTTGCAAACTCTCCTGCCCCCATTAATGAGCCCATGGCAAGCCCAGGACTTCCTGCTAGTAAGGCCGCAGCCCCAAGAACGCCCCCCATTAACATGAATTTTCCTGACTGATTCATTGTACCCTTCTGGCGCATGATGTGCCCTCCTTCGAGGTGGCCCAGCTCGTGGGCAAGCACCGAAATTAACTGCCCAACATGTTCGGTCGCAAATAACAATCCGCTATTGATCACAATGAGGTTTCCTTCGGTTGCAAACGCATTAATGTTGGGGTCAGATAAGACATATACGCGTATTTTTCGTCTTATCCCCATTGTGTGCTTGATCGAATCCAAATAGCTTTCTAAGGCGGATTCAATTTCCGTGTCCCGGATGAGGGCCCCTTTAGGGATTTGGGGTATCGCAAAAGTTGGACCCGACATAACGACAATGCACATTAAAAACTGAAAAAATTTCATCACACAACGCCTTTGGACAAACTGAGATATTATTATTTTTTTTTAAAAAAATGTAAAACTGATTTTCGTTTTGATCCCATTTTGTTATAACGAAAGAATCAGAAAAGTTGATTCCAAGGAAATTATGGCAAATAAATTTGATGTGATTGTGGTTGGGGGTGGCCCCGGAGGATATGTCGCAGCCATTCGTGCAGCCCAATTAGGAATGAAAGTTGCAGTGGTTGAAAAAGCGGATCTTGGCGGTGTGTGTTTGAATTGGGGGTGTATTCCCACAAAAGCTTTGTTAAGGGCTGCCGAAATTTTTTCTGTTCATAAACATGCGAAAGATTTTGGCTTTGAAATGGCAGAACCGAAGATAAACTTTTCACGGCTTATTGCGCGGTCCCGGGACGTTGCAGGCCAGCTTTCAAAAGGAATTCAGCATCTTTTAAAGAAAAATAAGGTCGAAGTTTTACGCGGTCACGGCAAAGTCTTACGCCCTGTTAAGGGGCAGCATATCATCCATGTTCAGGGAGACGATGGGGATGTCAAGTACACGGCGGATAAAGTCATACTGTCCTCAGGCGCCCGGGCGCGAAACTTGCCCCATGTGTGTGCAGATGGCAAAAACATTTGGACAGCACGGGATGCCATGACACCACAGTCCTTACCAAAATCGCTATTAGTTGTAGGTTCCGGAGCCATCGGCATCGAATTTGCAAGCTTTTATCAAGACTTAGGAGTGGATGTCACGGTTGTTGAGGTTTTAGATCGAATTCTTCCCGCTGAGGATGACGAGATTTCGGCCTTAGCGGAAAAAGCTTTTACGAAAAAAGGAATGACAATCTATACCACCGCCCGTCTGGAAAAGGTTGAGTCTCAAGACAAAAAACCCGTGGCTTATGTGACTCATCAAGGAAAAGAGCAAAGACTGGAAGTCGATAAAGTTTTATTAGCGGTTGGAATCCAAGGAAATATCGAAGATTTGGGTCTTGAAAACACCTGTGTTCAAACCGAAAAAGGCCATATTCAAACCGATGACTTTTGTCAGACAGCGGAGCCTGGACTATATGCGGTTGGGGACGTGACAGGGGGGCCTTGGCTGGCTCACAAAGCCAGTCATGAAGGAATTTTGGCTGTGGAGCATATAGCTGGTCATGCCACCCACCCCGTGAAAAAAACGAATATCCCCGGATGCACCTATAGTTCTCCTCAAGTTGCCAGTATTGGGTTGTCCGAGGCAAAGGCCCGAGACCAAGGGTACACAGTCAAAGTGGGACGTTTTCCTTTCCTTGGTAATGGAAAAGCTTTAGCCATGGGGGAAAGTGAAGGAATAGTGAAGACGGTTTTTGATGAAAAAACGGGCGAACTCTTAGGGGCTCATATGTTGGGTGCGGAGGTCACGGAACTGATCCAGGGGTATTGCGTGGCGAAAACCATGGAGGCGACGGAACAGGATCTCATGCAAACGATTTTTCCGCATCCAACCTTGTCTGAAATGATGCATGAGTCCGTTCTAAACGCTTTTGATAAAGCTATTCACATCTAGGTATAGTCGGGGGTCACGATGACGGAGATACTACCAAGACCGAACTGGATTAAGGTCAAAGCACCTGTGTCGAAAGCCTACCAGGAAACACGGGACGTCATACGCAACAATAAATTAGCAACAGTCTGCGAAGAGGCCTCGTGTCCTAATATTGGGGAATGTTGGTCTAAAAAACACGTCACAGTCATGGTGATGGGGGGAGTATGCACCCGGGCATGCCGTTTTTGTGATGTGGCAACGGGACGCCCGGATCGCTTGGATGCAGATGAACCCTATCGGGTGGCTGAGGCCCTGAAAAACCTGGGCCTGTCCCATGTGGTGATTACGTCGGTGGACCGGGATGACCTGCCCGATGGCGGGGGTGCGCATTTGGCCAAGGTTATTCTAGAGATTCGCAAAGCGTCCCCAAAAACCACCATCGAGATTTTGACCCCAGACTTTCTTCGAAAAGAAGGGGCGATGGAACAAGTTGTTGAGGCCAAGCCCGATGTTTTTAATCACAATCTTGAAACCATTCCTCGACTGTACCCCCATGTGCGGCCGGGCGCACGGTATTATCATTCGTTAAATTTATTGCATCGGGTCAAACAACTGGATCCAAACATTTTCACAAAATCGGGCCTTATGGTCGGGTTAGGGGAAACGACCACGGAAGTGCATCAAGTCATGGATGACTTGCGTTCTTGTGATGTGGATTTTTTAACCTTGGGTCAGTATTTACGTCCGTCTTTGAAGCATTACCCCGTAAAGTCATATGTCACACCCGAGGACTTTAACGCATATGCCAAGATGGCCCGTGGAAAAGGGTTCTTAATGGTGGCGTCATCACCTTTAACCCGGTCGTCATATCATGCCCAGGAAGACTTCCAACGCCTTCGTGCTGCCCGCGAGGCTCAACGCATACAAAAAGCCGTTTGATATGCCACAATATCAAGATAAAAAACGATTCCCTTATTCCTGTGAACACATGTTCCAGTTGGTCCAAGATGTAAGATCCTATCCTTTATTTTTACCTGGGTGCCAAAGTCTAACGGTGACCAAAGACTCGGACGATGGGTTAACCGCCGAGGTCACAGCTGGCCTTGGCCCTTTTCAGGACACGTTTATTTCTGATGTCCGATGGACGGCTCCGTCAGAAATTTTAATAGACTATGATCGCGGGCCCTTAAGGCATTTGAAATCAAGGTGGCGTTTTCATGCGTGTGGGGACAAAGGATGTGACGTTGAGTTCGAAATTGATTTTGAATTTAAGAATTCGTTCTTCCAAAAAACAATGAACCTTGTCTTTTATGACTATGTAAAAAAATATATGTCAGCCTTTGAAGACCGCGCCAAAGTACTTTACAGTTAAGTTTATCGTTTATGAAACGGTTTATGACAATGGTTTTATAAAACTTGCACAATTTGTTTTTCTCTTTTAACTTATAAAGAGAATTGGATAAGGGATACCTAATGATCGACCCTCTTAAGCAGTTTGCTGTAAAAAAAATTGTTCCTTTAGACATAGCGGGAATTGATATCTCCTTTACCAATGCATCGCTTTTTATGGTTTTAGCGACGGTTTTTATCTTACTTTTTCATGGTCTAGCGGTGCACAAGGCAAAGATTGTCCCCAGTCGTCTTCAGTCAGCAGTGGAGTTACTGTATGAATTTATTGCGCAGATGCTTAAGGAAAATGCGGGTCAGCAGGGACTGAAATATTTCCCGTTTGTGTTCTCGTTGTTTTTATTTGTTCTTGTGGGAAATCTTTTAGGGCTTGTGCCTTATGGCTTTACGTTTACAAGCCATATTATCGTGACTTTTGCGTTGGCTTTCACCGTATTTATCCTAGTGACATTTATTGGGTTGTATAACCATGGATGGAAATTTTTCCGTCTCTTTTTTCCTGAAGGGACGCCCTTGGTGGTGGCACCAATTTTAATTCCTGTAGAGATTATTGCATATTTTGCGCGTCCTGTGACTTTGGCTGTACGGTTATTTGCGAATATGTTGGCGGGGCATGTGATCTTAAAAGTTTTTGCAGGGTTTACGATTATGTTAGGGGCCGTGGGCGGCGTCTTCGGGGTTGCGGGTGGCGCGGCTCCCATCATTATGAATGTGGTGTTTACAGCCTTTGAGATTTTTGTTGCCTTTATCCAGGCCTATGTTTTTACAATTTTGACGTGCTTATATTTGCATGATGCGATACACTTACATTAAGAATGCTATAAAATAACACAAAAGGAGAAGAGACAATGGATGTAGCTGCAGCAAAAATGATTGGTGCTGGTTTATGTATGTTTGCTTTGTTAGGGGTTGGTTTAGGAATTGGAAACATATTTTCCACCTTTATTAGTTCCATTGCGCGAAATCCATCGGCCCAAAATGAAATGTTTAAAATGAGCTTGATTGGTGTTGCCTTTACCGAGGCGATTGCTTTATTTGCGCTTGTGATCGCTGCATTAATTTTGTTTGGATAACATGCCACAACTTGATGTCAGTACATTTATACCCCAATTATTTTGGTTGGTGATTTGTTTTTCAGGTCTTTATATAGGATTGAAGGTCATATATGTCCCTAAGGTGCAGAGTCTTCTTGATTCCCGATGGACTCGTATTGAGGGGACGACCGAAAGGGCCCGCGAAGACATAAAAAAAGCCGAAGCACTTTTGCAGAACGATCAACAAGCGCTCACCAAAGAGCGGAAGCGTATTGAGCATAAAGTGTCCGAAGCTTTAAGGGTGTCAGCTCAGGAGGTTCACTCTGTGAAGGAAGCTGAAAAACAAGCTGCCGCGGAAAGACTAAAGCGTGAAGACAAGAAAATAGCTCAAGAGGCTCAAAACCTTCAAGCCGAAGCCGATAGTCTTAGCCAGAACCTGAGGCAAATTCTAGCAGTTCACTATGTACCAAGGATTCAGGATTAAAAGGACCCCATAGATGATACAAGATCCCAATTTCTGGTTTCTTATAGCCTTTTTCCTATTTATCGCAGGAGCGGGAAAACCTGGCTATCATTGGATTACGACCGCCCTTGATGCCCGGGCGAAACGAATCGAGGTGAACCTTCAAAAGGCCTTACAGGAAAAAGAAAAAGCCCAGGATATCCTAACAAAAGCCCAGAAAAAACACAGTCAGTTAGAACAGCAAATGGCTACCCTAGAGGTGCAGGGACACAAAGAAGTTGAGAAAATCAAGCAAGATTCAAAAGACGAATTAAAGCATTTTTATAAGGTAGAAGATGATATCTTCCAAGACTATATCGTCATACAGACCCATGAAGCAAAGAAGGGGGTCTATTATGCGGCTGTGGATGAGGCCTTGAAAGAAACTGAAAAACAATTGAAAGCTGAGATTGGCCCTGAAGACCAAGAATTGTTGGTGGATAAAACCTTGAAAAAGCTTACGTTATCTTGATGGAGGCTTTCCAATGGATGTGTTAACCCCTGCCATTTTTATCGTTTTTGTTTTGGTCTTTTTGACCTTATCTTATGGGCTGTACACGGGGGTCCAGGCAAGAAAAAATCTTCAACTTAAACTCCATGAGAATGACCTGACAATAGGGAGGCTCCAAGCTGAAAACCAAGGCTTAGAGGACAAAGTTCACTATTTACAAGATGTGGAAACCAAAAACAAAACCCTACAGGATACTTTTCTGCAGCTAAAAACCGAAAATGCCCGTCTTGTCCAAGCTTTGGAAAACGAACAACAGCGAATTCAGGAAAAAGTCGCCACCTTAGAAGATGCCAAAAAGACCTTTCGTGATGTGTTCTCATCCTTGTCAGCTGAAGCCCTTGAGCGCAACAATAGAGAATTCCTGAACCTTGCCGAAAATAACTTTCAGAAGTTGCAACAACACACCAACTTAAAATTTGATGAAAAAGAAAAAAGTATAGCGAACTTGGTGGCCCCCCTCAAAGAAAACTTGATCAACTTTCAAACCAAGGTGGACTCCTTGGAAAAAGAACGTCTAAGTACCTATCAAATTTTACGTCATCAAGTCGAAGCCTTAAACCATAGCCAAAAAGACTTACGTAAAGAAACCGGTCGTTTGGTGGACGCTCTCAAGAAGCCGACTGTTCGAGGTCGATGGGGAGAAATGCAGTTAAGGCGGGTTGTGGAAATGGCAGGCCTAAGCGTTCATTGCGACTTTTTGGAACAGCAGACGTATAAGAATGATGACAAGATCCTCCGACCCGACATGGTCATCAATCTGCCCGGAGACAAACAAATTATTGTGGATGCAAAGGTTCCGTTAAGCGCTTACCTTGAATCCTTAGAATCAGATGAGGAGAGCATCCGCAAAGAAAAATTGGTCCATCACTCCCGCCAGGTTCGTGATCATATCAAAGCTTTAAGCCAAAAATCCTATTGGGAAAGTTTAGCTTTGAAAAATACACCTGAATTTGTTGTTTTGTTCCTGCCTGGGGAAACGTTTTTCACCATGGCCCTTGAAAGCGACCCATCATTAATTGAAATGGGAATCCAAAAAAAAGTTATCCTTACAACCCCAAGCACTTTAATTGCCCTGTTACATGCGGTGGCCTTTGGTTGGAAGCAAGAACGCGTTCAGCAAAATGCCGTTGAGATATCGGAATTAGGACAAACCTTGTATAAGCGGCTTGGTGATTTAGGGAGCCATTTTCAAAAATTGGGTCAAGATTTACGAAATTCCGTTAAATCCTATAACCGAACCCTAGGTACCCTGGAAAGCCGAATTCTTCCCACAGCCCGAAAGTTTGAATCCTTAAAAATGGTGTCTCATCAAAAAGAAATATCCACAATCCCTTTGGTGGATGAAAATACGCGTAATTTACAATCTTCAGAGTTAAGGGTAAACTTAAACCCAGATAAAAAGGATATTGCCTAAACAGGGACTTACGAAATGGATGGATATGAGGCCAATAAAATATTTGCGGCAATTTTACTTGCCCTCGTTGTGATGATGGGAGGGTATGTGGTCAGTACGGAAATGATACAGCCCAAATTCCCTAAAAAAGATGTGTATACTATTGAAGGTGGTGAAGTCGCGCGGGAAATTCCAAGTCAAAAAAAAGAGCTTGAATCCATTATTCCTCTTTTGCCAAAAGCCAGTGTCGATCGCGGGAAAAGCTTATCGAAGCGGTGTGTTTCGTGCCATACGTTTCATAAAAACGGCCGAACTGGAATTGGTCCTAACCTGTATGGCGTGTTGAATGCCCCTATGGCCCATATCAAAAACTATTCTTATTCAAGCGCCCTCAAAAATAAAGCCCAGGATGATAAAGTGTGGTCCGCTGAGAATCTTAATAAGTTTCTCTATCGTCCCAATCAATATATTCCGCGCACGAAAATGTCTTTTGCAGGGTTAAAAAAAGCCCAAGATCGAGCCGACGTTGTCGCGTACTTGAATTCTAAAAGTGACGCCCCCGTGGATTTGACAAAATAAAATATTTTTCTGAANGTTGGTTTTGTAAAGGCGAATATAATGGCCCACTATATTTTAAAACGTCTNATTCTTGTTCTCCCNACTTTATTTGGAATTATGCTAGTGAACTTTACCATTGTTCAGTTTGCCCCTGGAGGTCCTATTGAACAGATGATTGCCAAGGCAAAAGGAATGAACCTTGATCCAACAGCCCAAATTTCCGGTCACACACGAAATTTTCATCTCTCTGGACAGACCTATGAGGGGGAACAAGGCCTGGATCCAGAATTCATCAAGGACTTAGAAAAACAATTTGGTTTCGACAAACCGGCTTATCAACGCTTTTTTCATATGCTTGGCCAATACCTAAGGCTTGATTTTGGCAGAAGTTACTTTAAAGACGCCCGAGTGATTGATTTAATAATACAGAAACTTCCTGTGTCGATCAGTTTAGGTTTATGGTCTACCTTGCTGATCTATCTTATTTCAATCCCCTTAGGCATCGCCAAAGCCCGTCGAGAAGGATCAAATTTTGATATTTGGACCAGCAGCCTGATTATCATAGGGCATGCCATCCCAGGCTTTCTTTTTGCCTTACTTTTGATTGTTGTGTTTGCGGGGGGAAGCTTTTGGACATTTTTCCCTTTGCGGGGTATGGTCTCAGACCACTGGGACCATTTATCTTTACTGGGAAAAATTGGGGATTATGTTTGGCATATGGTGTTACCGGTGACGGCACTGGTGATTGGCGGGTTTGCAAGGTTAACCTTGTTAACCAAAAATTCGTTTGTGGATGAAATTCATAAAAGTTATGTTTTAACCGCACGGGCAAAGGGACTGACAGAAAGAAAAATTCTTTATGGTCATGTATTCCGCAATGCCATGTTAGTGGTGATTGGGGGAATCCCTGCGGCCTTTGCCTCTATTTTGTTTACGGGGGCTCTTTTAATTGAAATTATATTTTCCCTAGATGGCATAGGGCTGTTGGGTTTTGAAGCCGCTGTGGGACGGGACTATACGGTTCTTTTTGGGACGTTATTTATTTTTACCGGGATCAATTTAATCACGCATCTGTTGGGGGATATGACCTATGTCCTTGTGGACCCACGCATTCATTTTGAGGGACAATAAGTGACTCCTTTAACACAAAGACGTTTGAAGCAGTTCAAAACAAACAAACGGGGATTTCGGTCCTTAGTCATCTTTCTTATCTTTTTTGTCATCACACTGTTTGCAGAATTTATTGCAAATGATAAACCTATTCTCATATCTTATCGTGGGCAATTTTACATGCCCATTGTCACTTTTTACTCAGAAAAAAAATTTGGGGGGGAATTTGAAACCGAAGCCAATTACCGTGATCCTTTTGTGCAAGATTTAATTCATGACCAGGGGTGGATGATCTGGCCCCTAATACCGTTTTCCTATGACACAATGAATGATACCCTTGATGGACCAGCTCCAACGCCGCCAACTTTAGAGAACCTTTTAGGCACCGATGATCAGGGCCGAGATGTGCTGACCCGGATCATTTACGGGTTTCGAATTTCGATATTATTTGGATTGTGTTTAACCCTTTTAAGTTCGGTCATCGGCATTACAGCCGGGGCGATTCAAGGGTATTTTGGAGGGAAAATCGATCTTATTTTCCAACGCTTTATTGAGATTTGGTCGGGTCTTCCGACCCTGTTTCTATTAATCATATTAGGGTCGATTGTTGAACCGAATTTTTGGTGGCTTTTGGGATTGATGGTTTTGTTCAAATGGGTCGCCTTCGTTCCTGTGGTTCGGGCTGAATTTCTCAAAGTCCGAAATTATGATTATGTAAAGGCAGCTCATGTGTTAGGCATTCCTCAATTTCAAATCATGTGGCGACACATTTTGCCCAATGCGATGGTTGCCACATTAACCTTTATGCCCTTTATTTTAAGTAGGTCCATTACGGTGTTGACGTCTTTGGACTTTCTTGGATTTGGTTTGCCTCCGGGGTCCCCGTCTTTAGGAGAAATGCTTGCTCAGGGGAAGAATAACTTACAGGCTCCTTGGCTTGGCATTACGGCCTTTTGTATTTTGGCACTGATGTTAAGTTTGCTTATCTTTATTGGCGAGGCTGTCCGAGATGCCTTTGACCCCAGGAAAACAAAGTAATGGATATCTTAAAAGTTCATAATTTAAGTATTGATTTTCAAACCCCCGAGGGTGTATTCCACGCAGTTCAAAATCTTAGTTTTTCGATTCCCCAGGGAAAAACGATCGCCTTGGTTGGGGAAAGTGGTTCGGGAAAGACCGTCTCAGCCCTGTCCATTTTACGTTTATTGCCGCGCACTTTTGCCTCTCACCCGACCGGGTCAATTGAGTATCAAGGCCAGAATATATTGACTATGACGGATGAGGAGGTGCGTAAAATTCGGGGGGGCGGTATCGGTTTTATTTTTCAGGAGCCTTTGATGGCATTAAATCCCTTACATTCCATAGAAAGACAAATTGGCGAAGTGGTATCCCTTCACGATCCCCAACCCAACATACGTGAAAAAGTGAGGTCGTTACTTGATCAGGTTGGGTTTCCCGAAGGCAAGGGGAGGTTGCACGCCTTGCCCCACCAACTCTCCGGAGGGCAAAGACAACGTGTCCTGATTGCTATGGCCTTGGCTGGACAGCCAAATCTACTGATTGCGGATGAGCCCACAACCGCTTTAGATGTGACCACCCAGAAAAAAATATTAGAAACCTTGAAGCAGATTCAAAAGGAGCACACTTTAAGCATCCTACTGATTACCCACGATCTTAATGTCGTTAGGTCGTTGGCCGATGAGGTGTATGTGATGACAGCTGGAAGAATAGTCGAACATCAAGAGACTCCGCGGATTTTTTGTACACCCAAGCACCCCTATACCCAACAGCTTTTGAAACCTGATCTTCAAGGGTACGTGACGTCCTCTCCGCAACCTGACCTCATTCTTGAGACCAAAAACCTTCAGGTTTTTTACGACACAGCCCGTGGATTTTTTAGCAAAAGGCGTTTTGAAGCCTTAAAGCCCCTAAGCTTTTGCTTGTATAAGGGAGAAACGTTGGGAATTGTCGGAGAAAGTGGATCCGGAAAGACAAGCTTAGCTATGGCCCTCCTTCAACTGCAAAAGTATGAAGGAGTCGTGGAGTTTTTAGGAAAGCCCATAAAGGAAAATTTGAAAAACGTTCGCAAAGATTTGCAACTTATCTTTCAGGATCCTTTTGGCTCGTTAAATCCTCGGATGAATGTGCGACATATTTTATTGGAAGGCCTGAGAGTTCACCGCAAAGACCTATCCGACATTATGAAGGACACAAAAGTTGAGCTTGTTTTAAGGAAGATTGGACTCGATGCATCGTTTAAGCATCGGTATCCCCATGAACTTTCGGGGGGTCAACGCCAACGTGTGGCCATTGGTCGGGCTCTTATTTTAGAGCCTCAAGTCCTTGTGTTAGACGAGCCAACCTCGGCCCTCGATCGCTCGGTGCAGTTAGAGATTCTTGAGTTATTAAGGGACCTACAAGCAGATTATAAAATGTCCTATATCTTTATTAGCCATGATTTAAAAGTGGTTCGTAGCGTGTCTCATCGCGTTCTTGTCTTGAAAAAAGGTGAGGTTGTTGAAAGCGGGGCCACAGAAGACGTTTTTCAGAATCCCAAAACGTCCTATGGTAAAGAGTTGATAGCGTCAAGTTTTCTCAACTCAACCCCATCTGCGTAACAAATAGATTGCAGTCTATAGGTGACTTTTTTAGAAACAAACCTCAAAGTGTGGAAGGTTTTGGAAAACGTTTCGGGCTATAAAGGCATCTATGAGGGGCTACAGGTAGCCCTTTACCAAGCTTTCGACGATTAAGTGCCATCCATCGACAATAACAAAAAAAATGACTTTAAACGGCAGGGCAATCATAACCGGCGGCACCATCATCATTCCCATGGACATTAAAATGGAGGCCACCACCATATCAATAATTAAGAAGGGTATAAAAAGGAGAAATCCAATTTCAAACGCCTTCTTTAACTCGCTAATCATAAAAGCGGGAATCAAGGTTGGAAGAGAAATTACTTTTTGGGGAGACTCATCATTTTTCAGATCTTGGAAGAGTTTTAAATCCTTGTCTCGAGTGTGTTTCTTCATGAATTTTTCAAAGGGGGCGGTGGTTTTTTGAAAGGCTTCATCCTCCTTTATTTCCTGATTAAAATAGGGTTTGAGGCCGTCATCATAAGCCTTTTCTAAGGTTGGAGACATAATATACAAGGTTAAAAATAAGGATAAACTGATTAAAACAGGGTTGGGAGGGGATTGCTGAAGACCCAGCGCGCTTCTTAAGAATGAAAAGACAACAACAAGACGGGTGAAAGATGTGACCATCATTAATAAAGATGGCGCAAGGCTCAGGACTGTTAAAAGAGCCACGAACTGAAATAAATTTGCTGTATATCCTTGGTCCCCTAAATCTAAAGAAATCCCCTGACCCCAGGCTTCGGGGGCCGCGACCAGGGTTGCAATCCAAAAGATACCGGTTTTCATTTATGGACCGCTTTTGCGGAGGCTTGGGGCGAGGTCGGGTTTAAGGTTTTAAAAACCTCCACAGAATCTTCAGTATACCGGACGTCTTTAGTGTGAAGCAATGTTTCTTGATTTTCTCCCAGGCATAAAAGGTGTTCGTGCTCATCAAATCGAACCAACATTAACTTGCGTTTGTGGTCTAAGGATAAGGTTTCCAGAATATCCAGACGTTTGTTTTTATTGTAGTGCGATGTTCGCACCCCTAATCCCCATTTGCGAATGATCCAATTCAGGGCCCCTAAAAGAAGTATGACCAGCCCGAGGGCAATAACCGTCCGAAATAGGGGATTTGATAATAAGAATCCTTCTGTCATGGGTCCTCCTAAAAAAATTAGCGTTTATGTTTTGTGTAGGCTTGCATTGCCGATTTTTGCTTTGAAAGCTGTGAGAGTTCTGATCCAATTCTATCTTGATATTTTTTTAAGCTTTCGGCAAATAAATCCAGTTCCGCTTTAAATTCCTGGATACGATCTATCGACCTTTGAGTTGGTTTTTGTTGTTTTAAAGAGGCTAAGGTATCGGTGATTTCTTGGGAAAAGGCTTCAAAATCTTGGGTCTCTGTTTCTTGAACCTGCAAACGCAGGTCTTTCAGACGCTCTATTAAAAGAAGCAGATCAGGTTCTTTAACGGTCATTTTCCGTGGCCCTCAAAAAATCAATAGCATTGACAGCGGTTTCGTTTTCCTGTTGGATACGTTCAAAAACTTCTTTGCGATGAATGGTTGTATCCTGAGGAAAGGAAAAACCTAATTTCACCCGTCCTCCTTCAATGCCCACAACTGTGACATGGACATTATCATTAATCACGATAGATTGACCGAGGCTTCGGGATATATAAAGCATATTTTATAACGAGGCTTACGTTTTACCATCATGCCACACTTTTATTTTTATATTAAGTAAATATTAACATAAATGTATTTAAAATCTTTGTTAAAAGAAAGGAGTGATGTATGCCCCTGAATATACTCAATACTTTAAAAACGTACCACCAGTATTTAACGGAAAAATATGGAGTTCATTCGTCAAATTTGGCGAAGTCCGATGTTCCTGGCGCAAAAGGGGAAACGTTAGAAGATTTTCAAAATGTCCTCCAACGAACCTTAAGAACAAAAAATCATCCTCAACCTCAATATCAAACGCATGCAAAACATTTTTCTTTTCCAAAAAACGTGGGGGGCCAGTTTGAAAAGGTGAATTATGAGGAGGATGCCCCCATCGCCAACATGATTGATACGAAAACAGAAATGCATGAAATTAATAATATTATGCATGAACACAAAAAAGTTACAAATTTATACCGTAAGCTCGTCAGCATTTGGCATAAAAATACGGAGATTTAAATGCAAGCCTCGGGATCCCAAAACGTTCAAAATGTTCAAAACATACTCTTAGATGCCTACCGGAATGTAAACACTCAATTCACCTACCATGCTCAAAACATGGCAAATGCGGATCATTTTCCTGAATCCCCGGATGAGGAACCGTACCGGCGTAAAGTTCCTGTTTTCACCGTGGAAAGGGATGCAGAAACGGGTCTTGATCGTCCGAAAATTTCTCATACGACAGATGACGCAAAGCCCTTTATTAAAGAATATAGGCCGGGGCATGTGGCGGCGGATGAGAAGGGATACATCCGTAAACCCAATATTAGTTATAATCAGGAAATGACCGAAGTTCGTGCCATAACGATTAAAGGCGAAATGCTGCAGCAAACGTACAAAGCCGGAACAACCCTACGACGTACCGTTTTAGATTTATTAGCTTAAGGAGTGATAAATGGCCATAAATATACCATTTTTTCAAGGGATTGTGTCCTCTCATAAGGGACCATCTTCTGACATGTCTTCAGGAACCCCAAAGGTGTCTTTCGCAGAAGAGCTTCACAAGGACACAGCGTCTTCAAACCCATTAAATTATGTGCATCATGCCCTTCAGAAGGGGGGAAAGGTTGAAGAGTCGATCATGGAATCCACAACAAATAAGGAACAAGACATTGAATTAGTGAATCGTATTACCAACCTGGAAATGGAAGTTCGGAAAGTCACATCCATTACCAAAAAAGCCCTAGAAGCTTGGAAACAGATTCAACAAACGGGGATGTAACACACTCAGCCCCAGTTGGGGCTGAAGGCTTGCTGGTTTTACGAGTTAACGATATCATTTAATAATTCATGAAGCACTTTTATGCCTTTAACTTGGTATGTCGAACTCACTGAATTTTCTGGAATTTGAATCTTATGGTTTTCTGTATAGAGATTCGCCATAAAATGTGGCCAATCTTGTTTCCAGAATTTGGCACTGTAAAGCGCCTGATTTTCTGGGGACTCTAAGCTTAGGGTCGTTTCGTATTCAAAAGGGGCTAAAAGGAACTGAAAAAGGCAGTTTTTTGATTTTTTCCTATCTTCAAGATTCGAAAATAGCTTTAAAATTTGGCTGATATGGGTTGGAACAACCGATGAACCTTCTAAGCTGTGGATTGAACTGGTCAGCCGGTCTTCTGCTGCAAATTTTAAAGATAAAAAAAGATTTTCATTATCTTCAGGATAAATCTCGAAGAGTCGATCAATATTATGCAGAAAGGTCATTTGTAGGGGAGATAGGTAAGAAACCGCCTTGTTTTTCGAGAAAGCGTCCAGATGACGTTTTCTTTTTTGACCTAGGACGGCGCTGTCTTTCACGGGGAGCTGTCGTGTATATCTTTTTTTAGGAGGCAGTTGGTTGTTTTCCAGCTGCCGTGCGGCAGATGCTGAAAAGCTAAAGCTTGTGAGAATAAACATAGACAACAATTTAAAATTCATTACAGACTCCTAAAATAAAAACCTAATACTTAAGTGGTTCAAGATATAACAATTTCAAGTCAATTTTTTAAAAAATTAAATTTTAATTAATAGGGTTTCCCGAAAACGAGTCAAGGATAGCCTTAACCTATGTTTTCATGGGGAGGGCATGGCGAAAAAGATCCCAAGGCATCCTGATCAGCGAGGCCAGTCTTTTGAATTTGTGAGGTCGAGGATCTTTAAGCCCTGGAATGACAGAAGGGGGCCTGTGGCTTTAGGATTAATCGGGTCCCTGGGTCTAAAAACGTAGTCAAATTCGTCTCAGATTTTGTTTAACGGGGGGATTTCCCGTTCTCTCGGTTTTTTATGAAGGTGCGAACAGGAAGAGAGGATTACCACCGAAGTAATCCGGCTCCCCAGATCATTCCCCCACCGATTGCATTTAACAAGATCCTGTCCCCTTTGTGAAAGCGATGTGCTGATTTGCTTAAGGCAAGGGGGATAGAGGCTGCAGACGTATTGGCATGTTCGGTAATTGTGCGAATGACACGAGTGTTATCGACCTTTAATTTCTTGGCAAGCCCCTCAATAATGCGTAAATTTGCCTGGTGGGGGATGACCCATTGTAGGTCTTTGGGGGACAAACGATGTTTTCCCAAAATTTCAAGGCTTACAGCTTCAAGTTTTTTCACGGCATGGCGAAAAACTTCAGGGCCGACCATGCAGGTTTTCCCCGTTTGTCCGGAATCCGTCAAACACCTTTCGGCATAAAGAATAGGTCTTAGGTGTCCATCGGAGTGTAAAATAATATCACAAATTCCTTGGGACGAATCTTCTTCGGCCTGCAAGATGATGGCCCCTGCACCATCTCCAAAAAGAACACAAGTGCTGCGGTCTTGCATATCAAGAAGACGTGAAAATGTTTCAGAACCAATAACCAAAGCTGTGCGTGCCCTACCAATTTTTAAGGCGGCATCCGCAGCATCAAGGGCCACGAGAAAACCACTGCACACACCATTAACATCATACGCGTAGGCATTCTTTGCGTCGATTTTGGCTTGAACTTGAGTCGCCGCAGCGGGAAAGGGGGTATCCGGCGTTGTTGTAGCCACAATAATAAGGTCAATCTGTTGGGCATCCATGCCGGCCTTGACTAAGGCATTTTGTGCCGCTTTTGCGGCCAAGTCCGATGTGAATTCATGGGGGGAGGCAAAGTGACGGTGCTTGATTCCCGTGCGGGACGTAATCCAGTCATCGGACGTGTCTAAATAAGTGGAAAAGTAATCATTAGGGATCCGATTTTCGGGTAAAAAGTGGCCCCATCCCACTATACGAGATGTTTTCAATAGATAGCCTTCATATTAAAGTTTGTCGTCAGATTTCAATGTACGTGATTCCGCAGCATTAAGGGTATCAAGGTGGGCAATGCCTTTTACAATATGCGTGTTGACATTGTTCTCCACTGTATTCACAGCCACACGCAAGGCATAATAAAAACCTTCTGCATCGGTTCCACCGTGACTTTTAATCGCGGGGCTGTTTAATCCTAGGAATACGGCTCCGTTATATTTTCGAGGGTCATAGGCGGTTTTCAGGCCTTTAAAGGCTGGACGCGAAATAAGATATCCGAGTTTTGTCCGTAACGAAGCCGAAAAATGCTCTTTGAGGGCTGATTGCATGAAACGATAGGTACCTTCCATTGTTTTTAAGGCGACGTTGCCGGTAAACCCATCGGTAACAATGATGTCAAATTTTCCGACTAACAGGTCATCCCCCTCGATGAATCCTTGGAAATTTTTTATCCAGGAAGATTCCCGAAGAACCTGAGCCGTTGTTTGAATCGCAATATTTCCTTTTGGATTTTCTGCACCAATATTTAACAGCCCGATACTGGGGTTGTTTCGCTTTAAGACATCTTCGGAAAATATTTGGGCCATTAAGGCAAACTGGGTCAAGTGGCTGGGGGCGTATTCAGCATTGGCCCCTAAATCGAGCATCAACGTATGGCTTCCATTGAGGGCCGGGATTAAAGCCGCAATAGCCGGCCGGTCGATCCCTGGGATCGTTTTTAAAATTAATTTTGATAAGCCCATGAATGCGCCAGTATTTCCGGCAGAAATGACCGCATCTGCATCCTTTTTGTGGACAGCTTCAATGGCTAAGCGTAGGCTGGAATTTTTTGATCGCCGAATGGCGACTGTCGGCTTCATGTCTGCTGTTATGACTTCATCGGTGTTATGGACTTCAAAGCGGTCTTTGAACCGGAAAAGGTCGTGTTTTTTTAGAAGAGGTGTAAGCGAGGCTTCCTTGCCAAACAGAAGAAAAAAAACATTCGGGAACTCTTTCAAGGCTCGCGCCATTCCTTCAATAACAATAGACGGGGCATGATCACCCCCCATGGCATCAATAGAAAGACGCATTGCCTAACTTCTCTTCCGAATTGAATTTAGCTCGAGGCCGACTTCACCTGACGCCCCTTGTAAAAACCACAAGAAGAGCAAAGGTGATGAGGAATCTTCATTTCCCCACAGTTATTACATTCTGTAAAGTTAACAGGCGTGAGGGCATGGTGCGAGCGGCGCATATTCCGCTTAGATTTTGACGTTTTTTGTTTTGGTACAGCCATAAGAATCTCTTATAATTTTAATAGTCCATAGTACACTTTTTACCGATAAATGATAGGAATTGCAATCTTTTTTCTCAGTAAAGTTCCCGGGTTTTCGTGGGGGGTCAATTTCCCTATTTCGCCTGCTTGGGGTCAACCCACCCAATATTCCCATCCGTGCGACGGTAGACAGCGTTTAAGTCACCATGGGCATCACTTCGGAAGATAATCACAGGCTCGTTGGATAGGTCTAACCGCATGACGGCTTCACTGACCGAAAGCTTGGGGATTTCTGCCGAAGTTTCCGCAATAATCACCGGGGCATCGACGCCTTCTTTTTCCTCTGGGGAGACAATGTATTGCGAGGCAAGCATTTGCAAGACTTGTTCCTTGGCTTCATGTTGACGGCGACGGTGATGGGTGACAAGGCGGGATTTATGACGGCGCAGGCGATGCGTTAAATGGTTGACCGTATTATCGATAGCCATATACGCATCCGCCCCAAATTCATGGCCGCGCACCGTGACATCTCGGCCCAGGTGAAGGGATATATCACAGCGAAAATGGACGTTATCTTTTGAAACAAGAACATGGACGTCAACGGGTTCGACCTTGTGATGTTCACTAAAGGTCCGAATTGATTTTTCGACATACTGTCGGAGGGATTCACCGACGTCAATATGAATTCCGGAAACGGAAACTTGCATTTTCTGGCATCCTTAATCTAAAAATTTGTGAAGACGGTTTAGCTTATCAACAAAATTTTAAAGTTTTATGAAGATGTCATTAGTTTATCGGCCCTGGGTTTTTGGGTCAATATTCTTTACGTTTTTTTTCCAGATGAATTTATGGTATGAATGACATTACAGGTTCATTATAGTTTATATCATAAATTCATGGATAGCCGCTCTTATATACCGTTAGCTCGAAAATACCGACCCCAGTTTTTTTCTGAATTAAGAGGCCAAGATACGTTAACGTCGGTCCTGACAAACGGGATCAAAAAAGATCGCTTGCCCCCAGCTTTTGTCCTTACGGGGACGCGAGGGATTGGAAAAACAACCTCTGCGCGTCTTTTCGCCCGTGCTTTGAATTGCACCCAACGTCTTGGGGACTCTGTGGAACCCTGTGGGGCATGTGAAAACTGTCAAGCCATTTCCCAAGGCCGCCATATGGATGTCATTGAAATGGATGCGGCGAGCCATACAGGTGTTGATGATATTCGGGAAATTATTGATGCGTCCCAGTACCGTGCGGTGTCGGCAAAATATAAAGTTTACATCATCGACGAAGTTCACATGTTGTCAAAAAGCGCCTTTAATGCGCTTTTGAAAACCCTAGAGGAGCCGCCGAAAAATGTGAAGTTTCTGTTTGCTACGACCGAAATCAAAAAAGTTCCTCAGACAGTGATATCTCGATGTATGCGGTTTGATTTAAAACCCTTTAACCAGGTTGATCTGGTTGCGCTTCTGACTCAGGTTTGTGAAAAAGAGCAGGCTCAGGTCGAAAAATCTGCACTGGAGCTTATTGCAAGATCCGCCCAAGGTTCCGCCCGTGATGGTCTTTCGATCCTGGATCAGGCCTTAACGACGGGAGAGGGGCCTGTCACCATTGACAGGGTTGCTGACATGCTCGGCTTAATGGATCGTCACCCCTTGGTTGATCTATGGGATGCCGTTCTTCGAGGTGATGTTCAGATGGCTTTGAAGCTTTATCGAAAAGCCTTTGAACAAGGTGCAGATCCTGTGGCAATCTTTTCGGATCTTTTGTTGCATACGCATTGCATGAGCTGTTGGAAAATTGGGGTAGAGCCCGAGGTTGTTTACTTTAGCGATGACGATTTAAAACAGGTATGTCGCGATAAGGTTGCTGAATTGAGTGTGCCGACTTTAACGCGGATTTGGCAAGTTTTACAAAAAGGAACACAAGAGATTCGCGAAAGCTCGTATGCCTTTGAGGCTGGAGAAATGGTTTTGATCCGTGCATGTTATTTGTCTCCCGTGCCGGGATTGGAGGATTTGCTTAAGGATGTTTCAAATTCTGAAAAGAAGCATTCGAATACACCAAGCTTGGCGTCCGGGAAGGATTCGGACACACATGTCGGGCCGTCCTTGCAAACAACCGAACCAGATCCTCGACTGCCTCCCCTTTCAAAAACAACGCAAGAGAGTCCCAAGGGGACAGCGGATCCCTCCTCCTTTCCTGATATTGTCGCGTTATTGACTGAGAAAAGAGAGCCGCTTTTAGCCATGGAAGTCAAACGTTTTGTTCACTTAAATCGTTTTGAGCCCGGAGTCTTAAAGGTATCCTTGGCCCCTGGAGCTTCTTCCGACTTATGTGCTCGGCTTGGGGCTTTTTTGAGCGAGACGACATCACGCGTTTGGCGCGTGCACGTTCTTGATGACATTGGCGAACCCACCTTAGAATCCCAAGAAAGCCAGGCCCGTGAGAAACAGATGTCTGAAATCAAAGAAAGTAGACAAGTCGCTGAGGTTTTAAGCTATTTTCCCGGGGCAGAAATTAAAAAAATAGAAGAGAGGAAAGCATCATGATGAAGAACTTTGGCCAAGATTTTATGAAACAAGCCCAGCAAATGCAGGAGAAGATGACCGATATGCAGAATCGACTCTCCGAGGTTGAGGTCGAAGGAACCTCGGGAGCTGGTATGGTAAGGGTCGTCATGGGGGGAAAGGGGCAGCTAAAGTCTGTCAAAATCGATCCTCAAGTGGTGTCCCAGGATGATGTGAAAATGTTAGAAGATCTGCTTGTGGCGGCGTTTCATGATGCTCAGACTAAGGTTGAGCAAAAATCCGCTGAAATGATGTCAGATATCACCGGTGGGTTCTCTTTGCCGGAAAATTTTAAATTCCCCATGTAAGGTGAGATGGAGTGATTGCCAAAGAATTACAAACTCTTATTCACCTCCTAGGAAAATTACCGGGTATGGGGCCGCGTTCCGGACGTAAAGTAGCTTTACACCTTATGAAAGCCCCTGAAAAACATATGCGCCCCCTTACCCAAGCGTTGGACACAGCGCTGGAAAAAGTTGCCATCTGCAAAGTCTGCGGCAACTTGGATACCTGTCAACCTTGTACGATTTGTGATGATGCCAAACGGGACACAACCTGTCTTTGTGTTGTGGCGGAGGTGGCTGATATCTGGGCCCTAGAAAGGTCACCAATTTTTCGTGGAAAATATCACGTTTTAGGGGGAGTATTATCGGCCCTCGATGGCATGACGCCGGATAAGCTCAATATCTCGACGTTGTTAGATAGGTTGCATCAGGACCCAGTCGAGGAAGTGGTTCTCGCCCTGAGTGCAACTGTCGAGGGACAAACAACGGTTCATTACCTAATGGAACATTTGGCACGTTTTGGGTGCAGGGTCTCAACTTTGGCCCATGGTGTCCCCATGGGGGGAGAGTTAGATTATCTGGATGAAGGGACATTATCCACAGCTTTGCAGGGGCGGAAGGTTCTTTAGGTTTTTATGGAATAAAGACCTCGTCACCACATAAAATAAGTGGAAAACCAAAAGAATATATCTATTCGAATATAATTTCAAATAAAAAATCTCAATCAACTTGTAAATGAGGCAATAAGACTTATATGTATATTGTAGTGAGTAAAATGGAATTGCAATGTATATATTTATTACACTTATTTTTTCTATGTCTTTATTTGCAAATGATTGGGATCATCAATCCGACTGTATGTCGTCTTTGGCGAGGTTAAAACTTCCTCGTCTGTATGAGAAATCAATGAAAACGTCCCCCGTGGCTGTAAAAAGGAGCCACCCGAGGCCGCCCAAATCCCCTAAGGGGAAGACAATGGCCTTGCGAAGGTTTTCTGAGGTGGCCCACACATCGGCAAATTTAAAACGTTGGGAGACTATGACGTCATCGCCTCGAGGATCCACACGGTATAGTAAGGGTTCTCAGAATATTTATATCACGTTTTATTATAAGAAACTTAAAGAATCCCTGAATTCGTCATATACCGACGGAAATATAGCTTACTTTTTAACCCATTTAGACGAATTTGGTGTGCACAAATCAACAGACCTGAATTTGGCGAACAAAAAGCTAACCAGTTTTTTTAAGGGTTTTTTGACCTCATTGACCCAAGAAAGACAGGATTTAAAGACTTTAAAACGAAAGATAGGTTTGCTTACGGATCACGAAGCTGAACAATACTTTGAGGCGTGTTGTCAGTTTCAAAAGCATCATAAGGAATTTTTGCCCCATTTGTTTGGTTTAGAAACCGTGAACCTAGATAACAACCGTCTGACCAAATTTCATTGCCAGCCCCTAAGGTATTTGCGGGTCTTGAAATTGAATCGGAACAAGCTCAAGAACCTCAATGTCCTGTGTTTAAAAAACTTAAGGAGTTTAGATGTGTATTTCAATGAAATCAAGTCTTTCAAGGTTGCGAATTTGGACAAACTAGAGCATCTTACTATCGATACAAATCCGATTAAATATTTGTATCTGAAGAACTTACCAAATTTCAAAGTTTTAAGTGTGAAAAGGCATAAGCTTCAGGACTTAAGGATCGAGGATGTTCCTCAGCTAAAAGCTTTATATTTGATTTCCACCCCCCTAGCGGGGAAACGACTAAACAGTTATAAGATTCTTAATACCTATAAGCTGTTAAATTTAAAAGAACCCCTTTAGAACAAAAAACTACTTTCGACGTTGTTGCCAAACCTTTACATTTCTTAAATGCTCAGCATAGGTTTTGGCAAACGTATGTCCCCCGGTTCCATTGGCGACAAAATAATAAAAAGGGGACGATTGGGGGTGAAGAACAGATTGAATAGCGGCTTTTCCCGGATTACAGATTGGACCAGGGGGAAGTCCAGAATTTTGATAAGTGTTATAGGGACTTGGGTACAACAGGTCTTTCCGTAACAAAGAGCGTTTGAGAGGCCCCTTATCTTTTTCAATGGCATACTGGACGGTGGGATCCGCCTGAAGGGGGATGCCCTTTTTCAAACGATTGAGAAAGACACTGGCTACCAGGGGCATTTCTGAAAGCGACCCCGCCTCTTTTTGGACAATGGAGGCTAAAATAAGAGCCTGTTGAAAGGTGAAGGGAGAGAGTTCCGGGGCTCGGCCTTGCCATAATATTTTATGGTTCTTTTGGGCTGTGACCTCCATCCGTGTGACCATAACATCATAGGACGTCCGGTTACGAACGTGATACGTTGATGGCCATAACGCTCCGTCTTGGAGGGGGCGTGTTAAAGGAGGGATGAGAGCCGGAGATTTCCTCATAATCTTAAGGACGTCTTGGGACTGAGCTCCTTCAGGAACAGTGATAGAGTAGGTGACGAGATCGCCCATAATCAGCTTTTGAATAACTTGTTGAAGGGAGATGCCCGAGTGAAATTTATAATCTCCGGCCTTAAGATTTGACGATTCCCCTTTAAAGATTGTGTACAAGCAAAATATCCAAGGGGACGAAATCACATCCTCCTGGGAAAGGGTCTGGGCAATGTTCCGTAAAGGTGTGCCCGGGGAAATATAAATGATTTTCTCTTTTAACAGGGGCCCAGGGTGATTCAAAGTGTATCGCGCGGCAAAAAGAAGCCCGAAACAGCAGAGCAATACAAAAAGGGTGAGGGCTATGAAGTTCCTTTTCATAGGTCGAGTCGGTCACCCCGTCCCACAGTGACAATCATTAAATTCTCATCAAGCAGATTTTGGGCTTCCTGCTTGAGGTCGTCGACGGTGATCTCGGCAATCAACGCCTGGCGATTGTGGAAGTATTCGGGGGGAAAGCCCGATGTGTGATAAGACAGCAGCTGCTCAGAAAGAGCCGGGGTAGTGGTCAAGTTCAACAAATGTGTTTTTTGAAAATACGTCTTGGCGTCTTGTAATTCTTTGGCCGTTGGACCTTCGTCTTTCATGCGTTTCCATTCCCTTTTTAAAAGGTCGAATGCCTGTTTTACATTTTTTGTTTCCGTCGAAAAGCTTCCCTTGATGACCCCCGCATGTCTATAGGGCTGGTTTCGCCCCCCCACATAATAGACAAGTCCCTTATCTTCACGAATCGTTTGATTGAGGCGAGATGTCATCCCTGAGGCCAATATATGCATGACCAGACTTGATTTCATAAGATGAGGATATCCTTTTTTCCGTCCGTTTTGAGTAAACACAGCCACGGTTTGTGGAATATCCCTTGTGATATGGGTATAAGAAGCGCGATTTTCCTCGGGATCAAAGGTGGGAATCGGCCTAAGAGTGGAATGGGATTTTAATTTCGAAAAGGTTTTATGAATATACGTCTTTGCATCTTCTTTGGAGATATTACCGACAATCACAAGCCGAAGGGTGTCGAGCGCGAAAATATTTCGCAAATACATTTGAATATCTTCGGTTTTCAGTCTTGGTAAAGAGGATAGAGTGCCTTGGAACTCTCTTCCATAGGCATGCTCTTGAAAAAACATATGTCTTGAGGTGTTTTGCGCAATATAACCAGGGTTTTCATCTCTGTTTTTTATAAAACTTAGGTACTGATTCTTCAAACGTCGAAAATTTGACTCAGGGAGATGCGGGTGGAACAAAACAAGATCGAGGTATTCAAAAGCCTCTTCGGGGTGGTCTCGTAAGAAGGTCAGGTGACCGGAAAAAAAATCCGGAGAGACGTTGAAATTGATATTTATTCCGCGGTCTTTTAAAGTTTCGTGAAATGCCTTTTTGTCCAGCCCCCCGGCCCCTTCAAGCAACATGTGAGTGGCAAGTTTGCCAATCCCTTCGAATCCCTTGGGGTCCTGAGCGGCTCCGCCAAGGAAAGAAAAGGATAGAGAAACGATATCGCTGTGGGGGCTGTAGACATACCAAAACGAAATCCCCGAATCCGTTGTGACGTTTTGTACGTTCAGGTTGGCTTGGGATCCAAAGAGAAAACCTTGAAACAGAAAAATGAATAGAAAATAACGCATGATTAAGAATCCTTATCCTTCGTGTTGGCCTTTATTTTCCGAGTCGTTTTTCGAGGGGAAATAAGCTTCGCCCGACCCCGTAGAGGGGATGAAAAGACTTTTTTGTGGACCCGTATTAAATCTTCGGGTTGAATTGTTTGGATATAATCTGCGTACTCTTCGATAAAAGATACAGGTATGCCAAGGGTCAGCGTTTCGCCAAGGATCTCACCTCCAATTAATGAGTCATCTTGAAGGTATTTGCGTTGGACTTGAAAACGCTTTTTGAGTCTTTCTAGTTTTTCTTTGTCAATTCTTATGGGCTGACGAAGACGTTTATATAATTTTCTTTCGAGCGCGCGTAGAGACACTCCGGCTGAGGGCTGAGCCGTTAAAATGAATACGGCTGGATCCAAGGTCATGTCATTAAAGTGAGCTCTTAGGCTTGTTGCGAGGGTATTTTTTTCAACAAATTCATCGTAAAAGGTACTATTGGGTCCATCGTTAAATAAATAAAGGTTCAGCAAGTTTAAGGCCGTAACATCCTTTGGGTTCTTACGGAAATGCGGCGCCGAAAAGGCTTGATAAAGATAAGGACGTTTTATGGTTGGATCCGCTAAAGTAAGCTGGACATCCACATCCCGTTTTTCTGGTTCAGATGTCCGATGACGTACCATCGGATCCCCGCCGGGAATGGAGCCAAAACTTTTTTCAATTTGGGGCCGTATGTCCGTTGCGGAAATATCCCCCACCAGCACAAGAATGGCATTATTTGGTTTGTAATAGTGTGTATAAAAACGTTTCAAGTCATCCCGGTCCAGGGTTTTAATATCCTCTGCCCATCCAATGACAGGACGACCATAGGGATGGGCCTGATAGATGGCCCGTTGAAAGGCTTCATGTAAAATAGCACTGGGCTGATTGTCGGTCCGCATCCGTCTTTCCTCTAAGACAACTTTGCGCTCAGGGCCCACCTCGGATTCAGGTAAGGTGAGGTTTTGCATCCGATCGGCTTCCATGTCCAACACAATAGGTACATCGTTTTTATGAACCACGGCATAATAAGAAGTATAATCCCGAGAGGTTGCGGCATTCGTCAGCCCCCCTCGACGCGATATCTCTTCCATATAAAAATTCCCTGGGTATTTCTGGGTCCCTTTAAACATCATGTGTTCCAGAAAGTGAGCCAGGCCGGTTTTGCCGGGTTGATCATCGGCAGATCCCACCTTATACCACATCATCGCTTTGACCAGGGGAACACGGTGGTTTTCGATCACAACCACGGTGAGTCCGTTATCAAGCTGAAAAATCTTAGGGTTAAAAAGCTTAGCGTGGCTCGGTAAAAAGGATAAAAGAATCCAACATAGACATTTTAGCAGAGTAATTTTCATGAGGCGCGGCCTTTATATGTATACGGTGGACAAAACGGGATCCTTCGAAGAAGATCTTGTGTTTTGGGTTTAAGTGTGCCAAATAAGTTGATTATAAGCGGTGTAGGAATTTTTGTAAATGAACAAGAAACAAGAGATGACATCCTCAACCCATAGGACGGATGTTGCCATTATTGGGGCGGGTCCCGTGGGCCTGTTTGCCATTTTTGAATGCGGGATGTTAAAGCTTAAGTGCCATGTCATTGATGCGTTAGATGCCATAGGGGGGCAATGTGCAGCCCTGTATCCGGAAAAACCCATTTATGACATCCCGGCTTATCCCGAAATTTTAGCGAAAGACTTGGTCCATAATTTAGAAGAGCAAGCGGCCCCCTTTTCCCCCCATTATCACTTAGGACAGCAGGTCGTCAAATTGCAACGAACCGAAGAGAACCGCTGGTATGTGGAGACATCGAAGGGGGAATCTATTAACGCTGGGGCTGTCATTATTGCTGCAGGGGTTGGGGCTTTTGGCCCGAATCGGCCGCCCCTGAAAGCGATCGAAGACTACGAAGGCACATCGGTATTTTATTACGTGACCCGAAAAGAGGATTTCCGAGACAAGACCCTTGTCATTGCTGGGGGTGGGGATTCAGCCCTGGATTGGGCTTTGTCGTTAAAAGATATCGCGAAGAAAATCTACCTTGTGCACCGCAGGAATAAATTCCGTGCAGCTCCTGACACATTAGAAAAAATCAATACGGCTGCTGAAAAGGGTGAAATTGACATGGTTGTTCCCTATCAGCTGTCAGGATTGCAGGGCCAAGAAGGGCATTTAAAGACGGTTATGGTATCAACCCTTGATGGACAAACACGTGCGTTAGAAGCGGACTGTTTACTGCCTTTTTTTGGGTTATCGATGAACTTAGGTCCCATTGCGGAGTGGGGATTGGGCTTAGAGAAAAAACATATCAGTGTTCGTTTGCCCACGTGTGAGACCAATCAAAAAGGTATTTTTGCAATTGGGGATGTGGCAACCTACGACGCAAAACTGAAACTCATTCTTACGGGATTTGGCGAGGCCGCCCAAGCGGCCCATGAAATCCGTCATTACCTCAGGCCGGGTGAGGTCTTTCACTTTGAATATTCCACAACCCAGGGACCTCCCTCAGCCCAGGAATTTCCCTCAACTAAGGACACTGGTGGGAAAGGTGATGCGGTTACAAATTAAGCTTTTGACCCACGTAAAATAGAGTCGGCCTGCGCCGTATAGCCCCCCAAAGGACGTTCATGAAGGGTCATTCCTGGCAAAAGTCTCAAGGGGCCACGGCTTCCTTTCGTTCCCTGTACAATCACCCGTTTAGCAGGCTGGTCATGGTGGGACCATAAGGGGAAAAGGGTTACATTTCCTAACCGCCCCCAGAGAGTAGTCAGGATACGATCAAGGGAGGACATAGGATAAATTAACGTGAACGTGCCTTTGGGTTTGAGACGCTTTATCCCCTGGATGAACCAGGTTTCAAGGTTGGGGTGAGTCAGGTGAGACGCTGATCTTCGTAGGGACGATGGGGTGTGGCGTTCCCCCTCAAAATAAGGGGGATTCATCACCACATGTTCAAACGTTTGTGTCCTTAGATCCTGGGGCAGATTTTCAATGCATCCGTGAAAAAAATGACATTTTGTTGCGTCCGTGTTGTTCTGGGCGTTTTGACGCGCGAGGCAAATTATAGATTCGTCGTGATCGACCCCAACATAGGTGATAGGGGTGCGGGTGGTAATGCACAGACCAACGGTGCCGACGCCACAGCCCAACTCGAACACCCGGTCTCCGGGTTTCACGGGGGTCGCGGCGGCTAAAAACACCGTATCACTGCTGGCACGATAGCCTTTTAAAGGTTGGGTAATGCGAAGTTTGCCCCCTAAGAAATCAACCGTGTCTGTGGAGAATTTAGTATCCACGTTGCAGACAAAAATCCATTAATCCGTTAAAAAGGGTTTTCCCCTCGCTTTCAGGAAAGACAGATAAAGCCATTTTGGCTCGATTCGCATAGCTTTTGGCAATGTCCATGGTTTTTTCAAAAGCCCGTGCGTCCTTTAAGTAACCAATGGCCCGGGGAAGATCTTCGGGGGTATGGTTGTTTTCAATCATTGTGCGGTGCCAAAACGCCTTTTGCTTGGCGTCAGCTTCCTGGTAAGCCACAATAATAGGGTAGGTGATTTTTCCTTCCCGAAAATCATCCCCGATATTTTTTCCTAAATTCTTCTCCTCGGCCAAATAATCCAAGACATCATCAATTAACTGGAACACTGTTCCAAGGTTCAGACCATAGATCCTCAGGGCGTCCTTGTGAGTTTGGGGTTGTCCTCCTAAGACGGCGCCCACTTGACAAGACGCCGCAAAAAGCTGGGCAGTCTTGGATTCAATTACCTTCAAATACGCGTCCTTGCTGAGGTCTATTTTTCCCAACGAGACTAACTGCATGACCTCTCCTTCGATGATGGTTGAGGACGCCGAAGATAAAATCTCTAAAATCTCTAAGGATTCGCTTTCAACCATTAAAGAAAAGGCACGGCTAAAGAGGTAGTCCCCGACTAAGATACTGGCTTTATTCCCCCATAAAGTATGGGCCGAGGCTAATCCCCGACGTTTCTCACTTTCATCAATCACATCATCATGCAGTAATGTGGCCGTATGAATAAATTCCACGGCGGCGGCTAAAATTAAATGCTTATCCCCCGTGTATTGACATAATTTTGCCGCGGCTAAGGACAGCATCGAACGAATGCGTTTCCCCCCGGCGTTGACTAAGTGCCCTGCAAGGTCGGGAATCAGTGTCACAGAGCTTTCAAGACGATCCAGGAGAACTTGGTTGACCTTGCCAAAGTCATCTTCGATATAACGATACAGTTGGTCAAGAGCATTGCCAAATTCTCGGTTTGGAGCAGGTTTTGACGCGCTTGCTAAACTCACAAGGATCCTTTCAATAATCTTTCATGCGTTTATACCTTAATTCCCGTCGGAAGGCAAACGGTGGCCTTATAAAAATCACGCCAGATCTCCCTTAATCTATTATAAGTCGATCCGGAAATTAATAAGCATTTATTTTACACAGGATGCCCCCATGTGAGGGGAATGTTCCTATTAGCCGGCCTTGAAAGTCGAGGATTTAACCATTTATTAACTTATCCCCTTTTTCTGGGTATAAGGCTGTGGATACAATCTGATATCCCTGGATACATTTACTGTCTTCAGGGTGTGCTTAGCAATTGAGCAGTCTTTTTTTCGGATCATCTTTGGGGGTATGATTATCACCTGGGTTAACAACCCACCTGTTGTCCCCACTAATCTCCCGTAAGTTTTGGTGGGAAAGAAGATCTCTTAATTTTTTTAATATTGTGCTATTTTGACGGAAATACCTGATCTTATGTTTTAAAAAAATGTCTATACGCGTATTGCCTCAGAACTTGGTGAACCAAATTGCTGCCGGTGAAGTCATTGAGAGACCTGCGGCTGTGGTGAAAGAATTAATTGAAAATGCCTTGGATGCCCAGGCCACTCGTATCGAGGTCCGTATTCGTCAGGCCGGTCGTGCGGCCATTGTTGTGCAAGATAATGGGGTGGGCATGCCCCCTAAGGACCTCTCTTTATGCGTGGAACGCCATGCAACGTCGAAATTAAATTCAGATGACTTGATGCGCATCCATACCTTGGGCTTCCGAGGAGAAGCCTTGCCTTCCATAGGGTCGGTGGCTCGTCTGAAAATGACATCAAAGCACTCGACTGAGACAACAGCCTGGTCCGTCCGTGTGGAAGGGGGACAAAAATATGACATCGAACCCGAAACCCTTTCCGAAGGGACAATTGTTGAGGTGCGGGATTTATTTTTCGCCACTCCAGCACGCCTGAAATTTTTACGGAATCCGAAAACAGAGCAAACTCATATTGTCGATACCTTGAAACGTATGGCACTGGCTTATCCCCAGGTTCACTTTCGGATAGAGGATGAGAAAAAAGTCCTTTTTGAGGCCCCGGCCATTTTGGAAACAGATTTCCATGATCGTATGGGAGATGTCATCACAAAAAGCTTTAGCCAAGACGCCTTAAAAGTCGATGCGGAACGGGAAGGGTACCGATTAAAGGGGTATATTTCCTTACCCACTTTTCATCGTAATAATGCCCAAGAGCAGTACTTGTTTGTCAATGGGCGACATGTGAAGGACAAGGTGCTGAATGGTGCCCTGCGGGCCGCCTATCAAGATTTATTAGCCCGAGATCGTTTTCCCTATGCGGTTTTATTTTTAGATGTTGACCCGGAAAAAGTTGACGTGAATGTGCACCCTGCAAAGACAGAGGTCCGGTTTGAGGAGATGCAGGTTGTTCGGAGCTTTATGATCAGTGCCCTGCGTGAAGTTTTGAAGACGTATGGGGGCCAAAGCAGTGTTTCCGCGGGAGAGACCTATATCGAAAAAAAAATGGCCCAAAATCTTCCTTTTGACATGCTGAAATCTCGCCCCCGGCAACCGGCAACTTCCTATGCACCTCAAGATTTAAGGCCGCAGTCGCCCCCCCCATCTTTCCAACAAAACAGGCCGTCGTTGCAGGAAGATGCCCAAGAAAGGGGGGAAGAATTACATGAAGCCGTCCCCCCATCCCCTCCCCAAACCGATCCCTATCTGGGACATGTTATCGGGCAAATCCATAATATGTTTGTGGTGGCACAAAATGCTGAAGGACTTGTGATTATTGACCAACATGCCGCCCATGAGCGCCTGGTCTACGAAAAGCTAAAACAACAATTTGTCGACACCGGCGTCAAACGACAAGTCTTGCTGATTCCCGAAATTGTTGAGCTTGATGAAAAATCGTATGCGGCACTTGTCAGCCATCAAAAAGACTTGGAACGCTTGGGGATCGTACTTGAGGAATTTGGGGATAAAGCCCTATGTGTTCAAGAGGTGCCAGCGGTGTTAAAAGATTTCGATATCAAAGGGGTTCTTCAGGATTTAAGTGCAGAATTAGCCCAGTGGGAGCAAAATTTCTCTCTAAAAGAGAAGATCGAAGAGGTGTATTCCAGCATGGCTTGCCATGGGAGTATTCGGGCAGGGCGAAAGCTTTCCTATGGGGAAATGGAAAAATTACTCCGGGATATGGAATCAACTCTTTTTTCGGGGCAGTGCAACCATGGGCGCCCAACATATGTAACCTTTAAAAAGTACGATTTGGAAAAATTATTTGGCAGAAAGTAATTCATGGACTGTTTTGGAGAAAACAGGACGTGTGTCTCCGTTTCTTGAGGCAAATAGGGTTTGACAAAGTCCCTCACAAACCGGTAATTTCAACTTACTCATAAAGTTATTTATCAAAAGGTTTTCAATGTTTTTTTTGGTTATATCTGTCATATCCGTTATGCCGCTTTATGCGGTGAAACAAAAAAATGTGTTTCTAAACTCCTCTCATAAGGAAACCGCAGGAATCAGAAAACCCAGGGAATCCGTTCATAGACCCCGGTTGAAACTGAACAGTGTGGCTTCTGATATCATCAATTTTCAAGAAAATTCACCGGATTTGTATCGTCTGATCATTTGGTCAGGGAATCAAAAATTTAAGAAGGATCACTTTGTCCCCTTTCATAACCCAAAGACATGTGAGATATGTCAAATTACCCAGCACATGATTCGTAATATTCAACCGGACGGAACCATGAAAGAGGATCAAACTCCGTTGAAAAAGGCCTAACGCCGCCTTTTTGAATTGTGTTTGATTCGAAAACTCATCACGACTATTTCTTGCAAAGACCCTGGAAAATATTATAGTCTTGAAAAGGAAGGAAAAGTTTTTACCTTTTTTTAAAGACTCTTCCTCTTTCCGAAATAAGATAGAAGAGTTTGAAACTCGCTTGCCTAATGGGGGCGATGGTTTTCATATTGCTCATAAAGGAGAATATGTTATGAATCACTATGACTTAACGAATTTAATACGCACGACTGTGGGGTTTGACCGGCTTGTCAGGATGATGGACTCAGCGATGCAGGACGCTTCGCCGGAATCTTATCCTCCTTANAATATCGAAAAGGCTGANGAAAACATTTATCGTATTATCTTAGCCGTAGCTGGTTTTTCGGAACAAGATTTGAAGGTGACGGTCCAAGACAACACCTTGTATGTGATTGGACGTGCAAAGAAAGATAATAAAGATGTGAAGTATCTTCATCGAGGGATCGCGGGACGTGCTTTTGAACGACATTTTCAACTTGCTGATTTTATTAAGGTGGGGGAAGCGCACTTGAAAGATGGTCTTCTGAGTGTTGAGTTAATCCGAGAAATACCTGAAGCCCTGAAGCCGAGGGAAATTTCGATTCGCACCAATTCTGAACAAAAACAATTGATTCATCAGTCAAGCAAAGAGAAAGAGTAAATAAGGTGAGGAGGACTTTTTTTTATATCAAATAAAGATATTATTTTGATAAGAACTCATTATAATAGCTCGAACAGGTGCTCACGTTAAAATTATAATAATAGAGACTTATGAGTAGGCTTATCCCTTATGATTTTCTTTCGGTAACATGGGAAGGACCTTTTGCGTTAAAGGTTGATCTTCCCTGGTTGAGTCTGGACTTAGATATTGAAAGCGATGATAAACATTGGGTTAAGGATGCCTGCGACCATTTGAAAGCGTCTCCTCGGCATCAATCTGTACAAAAATTTTTAAAACAACTTTATCCTTTGCCAGTCGGTTATTTTGACACAAGGGGTCTTGGTGATTTTACCTGCCTGCCTTCCCCCCAAAACTGGGAAATGGAATCTTTGGGAACTCCGCTTCAACTCTACACGTCTTTGGGTATTTCAGAAGATATTGTCTCTTTCTTACCGGAATCCTGGGAATGGGATGTGGAGGACAGCCTTGAAAAAAGTCAGATCAGCGAGGAACTTTACGATCCCCGAACGTTTATAGGCTGTCTTATTCTTCAGCGTTTGCATTATGAAAGTGGGATGTGGACAGGTAAGGGGCAGTTTGAAAACCAGCTTTTATCCTTACGTACAGACGATGATAAATTCTTTTCTGTGGTCGCGCATGTGGCCCGAAATGCTTGGTACATTCAGAAAAACTTTTCCCACGTGACGTCTTTGGCTTCAAAGCATTTTCCTTCGGAGGGTCGCAGGTATCTCAAGGCCTATTCAAGAGACGAGCTGGGGCACCATAAGTTCATGGAGCATGTTTTGAAGGAATTGGGGGTGAAACAACCGCAACTCGTTCCCGTCCACCCCATCATCAAGTACATGATTAAACTTTATGAATATGTTGCGGGGTCCCCACGAACCTTATCCTCTTTTACCACGATGATCAGTATCTTTGAAGGCGTGTACTACGAGGATGTCGATCCCCTCGCTCAAATGATTCGGAGCTCGTCAAAGCCCAAAGCCGCCCTGGGGTTCGAAAGGCATTATAAGATTAATAAAGACCACCGCCACTGTGATGTGGCTGTGGAGCTCAGTCAGCATTTGGCCCCTCAACCAAAAGCAACGCTTTTGTTGGCGGCACGCGTGTATGAGCTTTTAATAAAACTTTTGCCGGTTTTGGAACAGGATCTATTGAAGAATGGAGTTCGTTTTAAGAGTTTATTAAGCTAGGTGGAATACTATAATTAAAGAATGTGACAGTTGAGGAGATGGAAATGAAAATTAAGAAAGTAACTCTTAAGCCGACCCGAACTTGGACGTATGGATAAGGTTTATGATCCGAAGACATCTTTTGTATTTTAAAGACGTCCTAACCGCGATGCGTCGATTCAGTCAACTGAAACGATAATAAGCGTCAATTGATTATAAAAGACATAGGGGAAAACCATTAATCTGGGCCCTAAATTTAGTCCATATGTGCATGGTGTTTTTCTTTGTATTTTCTGCTGAACTAGCATGGATTTGATTTGAAGAATTTCCCACTTCAAAGCAATTATCTTTCGCATTGGTCATAATGTTTGGTGTTGTCGCTTCTCAAAACATGTTTACAAAAAAGATTAATACCGTGGGGAGCGTATATTTAAGATTTAAAGGAATCTTGTGTATCACGGAATTTTGGCCAACTTGCGTATTGCAATTTTTAGTTTCTTTTGTAAAACTTTAGTCATAAATTTAGCATTTCCCTGCATACAAGTAAGATAAGGTGGCTAAATTAATATTATTTCTATAGTGTAATGGCCACTAAGTTAATAATATATAACCATTAATAACTACCTTAACTTAATAGACAATATAGAACTTGATGGTAGAATGCTAAATTTTATAATCAGCACCCAAGGAGGAAAGAATGATTAAAAATGTAGATGAAACTAAAATACATGGAAGCATGAATAGGCTAACGACAACTGTTGTCTAATCAGCTTTAGAAACATGATAGATTTAGAAAAGCTAAGATCCTTTTTTTATCTTATAAAAGAAGGATCTTATGCCAAAGCTTCTCTTACCATGAAACGGAGCCGGTTAACCTTAGTCAACCATATTGCAGAAATCGAAAAAGTATGTGGGTCAAAGGTATTTGTTAAATCCCGTAAAAGATTTGTCCTTACAGAAAAAGGTGCAGATATTTTTCGATTGGCCCAGGATTTCATTCCTAACTTAGATAACGGTCTTTCAGAAATACTTACTTCTAAGCAACCTCCAAAACCCAATAGGTTACGAATACTAACAACAACCGGTACGATAAGTGTATTCCTAATTAGAAAGATTAAGAAACTTTTAGAAGATTTTCCTAACTTAGATATATCAATAATCACACAAAATAATAATCTCGATTTTGAAGATACTAAAGCTGATGTAGGTATCCTTCAGAAAATAAATTCTTCGTCTCTATCTCAAAAAAAAATCAAAACAATAACGAGTCGGTTATATGCAAGCAAAGACTATATACAAAAATATGGCCAGCCTAGAAATCTAGAAGATTTAAAAAATCATAAACTGATAAGTTATTATTCTGACTATGAAGGAACTTTTGGAAATGTCGACTGGCATATTAATAGAAAAATGCCGGAGGGAAGTGTGCGAAATAGTAAATTAAGAGTCAACTCAGCTTTGCTTGTTTTTGAAGCTGCTTGTCAAGGATTAGGAATAATTGCAATTGGGGATGATTTCGAATATTTAGAAAACACCAATTTAGTCCACGTCTTACCTGATGAGATCCCGCAATCTTTCGACATCTATTTTATTACCAGAAAAAACCATATACAAACAGAAATTCACAGAAGGTTTTTTGAAATTTTAACTACCTGAATTTCAACAATTTGCAGGGGCAAACTTAAGAGGTTTTCAAGCTTTACTAACCTTTAAAACACAAACTTAGGAGCTTCGATTCTAGCTTTATATTTCTACAGTGTGCACTAAAAAAAGTAGAATATTTTTGTAAAATCTAAGAATGTAGTTTAGCTGCCGCATACCTTTACTGCCCCCGATTTAGCAAGGAAAAAATAAGAGAGTCTGATTGTTTAAAGTTGGCATAGATTTTTTCTCAAAAATGATTGGTGCTACATATCCCAAAGAGGAGTGAAGATATTCATGGTTATATGCATTAATCCAATCATTGAGCCCCTCAAGGAAAGAAGAAGGAGTATGCCCTTCATTGATCCAGACAAGTTCTTCTTTCAGCGTTCGCATAAATCGCTCTGTATCTGCATTTCCTTTGGGGTTGTTATAACTTGTAAAAGCTTGCTTGATGCCCATATCTGAGCACGCCTCAATAAAGCTGAGTGAGGTAGGCTGACACCCATTATCTGACATTAAATGTAAGCGTTGCCCTTAAACTCCTTGGGGAAATTGCTCATGAAAAGCTTTATTTAAAACCATCAGCCAATGTCCTGATTTGGATTGGAGACCGGCATGATGATCCGATTTAAGGGCTTTGATTCGAGCAACGGTTGGCTCATTACGTGCTGCGACTTTTTCATAAAATCCTCGGCTTATTCTCAAACCTCGCTTTTTTTAATTCGAAAGTCAACTCACCCACTAAGCCTTTAAGCTTCTTGTTTTCAACTTGAAGTTTGGCTTCCGACTTTCTCATCCGTTCCATTTCAAAGGCTTTGCTAGCATTTGCCAGAAATTGATCCTTCCATTTATAAAACTGAGATTGAGAAATGCCATGTTCGTTACAAA
>SL_7KL_010_BRINEDRAFT_10000025_pt1 | contig 59005 bp, 60 predicted proteins | sample SodLak_010_BRINE_FD_10663 | JGI IMG/M metagenome (IMG submission 10663)
TATTTTAAGGATGAAGTAAAAGAAGAAGAACAAGAGAGAATTCGTAAAATGGAGAAAGATATTCATCATAAGTGGAAAGGATATCAACAACAAGATTCTTTAAAAGATAGAGAAGATGGTGTTCTTTCCTATTCCGAACTCTTGGATAAATTAATTCAATCACGATTACGATGTGAATATTGTAAAAAAGATATATATATTCTCTATAAACGAAAACATCAACCAAACCAATGGACGTTGGATCGAATTGACAATGAACGAGGACATACAAATGATAATTGTGTTATTTCGTGTCTTCGATGTAACATCTCCAAGCGACGACGTAACCATGAAGTATTTAAGTTTTCGAAACAAGTTCATGTGATTAAGGATTAACGAATGAAACCGTATTTATTCACCTTCTCGAATGGATTTACCTACGGGGAAACGAGGAATACCGTGTCTTGTCAATTCTTGATAAATCACTGTCAATTGTTTTCCAAGATACGAAGACGCATTCTTGAATAATTCCTTTCGATATTCATAACTTCCACGAGGACGTACCTTGAATGTATCCTTTGTCTCGTGTATCTCACACGTCCAAATCACAGTTCCCGCATCTTTTCCAACTCCTTCTTGAAATCCAACAATCATATATTCATCCTCTTTCATCTTCTTCCATTTTAACACATCACGAGAACGATGTTTCGAAATATATTCACCTTTCGGATTTCGGAGAATTACTCCTTCATATCCTTCTTTTATTATTCTTTTGTAATATCTATTCAACTCTTCCTCCGTTTGGATCTTATCCGTTTCTACATAGTGGAGAGAAGAACACGTAGAGAGAAGAGAGAATAAGTGTTCCAAGTGTGACATTCTTTCTTCAAAGGGTTGTGGTTGAACAATATCAAACGTATGATAATGAATTTTAGATAGTAGAGAGTAATCTCTTTCTTGAGCGGATTTACGAATCATTCCAACCACTCGTTCAAAGGGAAGTTCTCTCGAATACAATTCACCATCTAAAATAAGTCTATCTTCTCCCGTTTCTTTCTGATGATGGGTAAATATATCTCGTATTTCTGGGACAAGATGATCCATTGAAAAGAATCCACCTGAGCGAGAACGAAAAACAACGTTCTCTCTTGTGACCTCCACTAAACAACGAACACCATCCAGTTTAGGTTGAACTCGATAATTACAATATTCATTCTTCCATTTTTTATATGTAGAACATAACATTGGATAAATGGTGTGATCAATATATTCTTCACCATCGACTTCTACATATCCTGATTTTTCTTTCTTATCCAACCATTTTCGCTTGAGTTCAGCAATTCCTTGTTCTAAAGGAGTAGTCTCGTTCTTTTTACCAATATTCTTTCCTTGTTTATAATAGGTAATTGCCTCTTGCATTTTCTCCAACGTATATCCATGATAGACTTTCGTACATATGGTTTTATCTTGTTCTTCTAAGACAATTCCTTTCCAATAGACACGTTTTCCTTGTTTGGTCTTTCCATACAAAAGAGGTAATTCAAGTAATGTCTTATTCATTTTATATTCTTTAAAAATGTTATATATTTATATTCATTTATAATGTGGTTAAATGTTGATTTTAATTTATCGTATCTTCATATATGAATTACCGAACATTCTTATGGCGTCCAAGGAATTATGATTCATCCAATAAGAGAGAAACAAGTAAACGCGTTCTCTCAAAAGAAGAAAAAGAACCATCAATGGAGGAGAAAAACGATTTTTATCGTCCTTTTATACCTCCAGAACGAAAGACTATTGAAGCTCCTGATTTGAATGACGGTTTTATGGTGAAGAAAAATAAGAGAGAAGAAATAACGAATAATTTAGCAATGAGAGATTTATCCATTCAAACATGTATTAATCCCTTCTTGAATAGCAACTACTTGGAAGATTTAGATATTCACGATAAATATTTGAAACCTAAAAATACTACTATGTAAATATAAATTTAAAGAATAATACTTATTACAATATATTAATGAGTTCATCTTATTCTACACAAAATGATTTATTACTTAAGAAGTTAATGAAGTTCTATGCGGAAAATGATAATTTGGATAGGATCATACCAATTATTAATGGAGATAGTAAATTATCTATACGGATTATCGATTGGTTCGTCACGAACTACTCGAAAAAGTATTTCACTATTTATGACATTCGAGAGGATGATATGGTGAAACGTTTTAAGGTTTATACAGATTATAAACTAAAACTTCGTGCGTATAGCAAGAAACGGTTTGATCCTTTCTGTCGATGGGAGAGAATTAATATTCCTTATAAGAACAATACCTATATTCAGACTACCATCGGTCAATTGAATTTTTTCAAATGGGCGCTTGAAAACAATATTTTGGAGTATATTCAGAAAAATCAGTCCGAAATTGAGAAGGATATGAATTCACGGAATAGCACAGCGAAAAAGAAGAATATGGTGGAATCAGTAAATGATATGAAAAATAATACCAAAACAAGAAAAGTAAGACAAGAATTATCCATTTCCGCTAGCAAAAGCATAAAAAAAGAGAACGTCCAAATCGTAGTTAAGTTTAATTAAAATGTATAAAAATATAAATATATGTTAGATATATTTTTATAATGGGAAATAAACCGTCATCTTATCAATGTATAAATTTTGAAGATATTCAACGATATATTAATCAAGAGAGCACTGTACCCACCTTACTCATTAGCACATTACCTGATGATATGTATGATACTGTGATTCCAAAAACCGTTCATTACAAGGAAGAGACGGATGTCATCAACGATGTGTTGAGTAAACATATTGAAACAAATATTTTCATCTACGGAAAAAATACAAATGATGAAACCATATACAACAAATATCATCAACTGAAAACCCTCGGGTTTATGAATGTGTATCTTTATATGGGCGGATTATTCGAGTGGTTGTGCTTACAAGATATTTATAGCGAAGAGAATTTTCCTCTATTAAAAAAGGAAATTGATATTCTAAAATATAAACCTCAAAGTCATCTTATTCAACATAATTATCAATTGAAATACTAACAACACGTATTTTCCATCACTTCGTGAAACGTAAGAATGATACGTTGATGGATGATGTTATTAATAAATTTCTTGATTTCATCAACCAAATCGGTGTAATCGTCGAAAGAAGTTCTTTCTGTAGAACCATCTAAAATCAAGGTGNGTAAGGAACGTAACCACGTATCATGTTTTGTTGTCAATTTCTCTAAATAATCCAAGGGGATAATCTCTCCTGTGCGACTTCGTTTCATAATTCTCTCAAAACATATATTTGGTGGCGTTTGTAAATAAATGTAATGGAAAGGAGGAATATCTGAAATGAATTCATTAAACCACATCAAATAAATCTTGTAATTCACAGGTTCAATCTTCTTCTCTTCATACAACATCGAGGCAAATACATTCTTATCCGTGTGAATACTACGTTCGGTAATAATAATTGAACGACGATCTTTTTTCAACGCATTCTTTAAAATAACCAATCGTGAAATATACGCCATCATCTGAAATGAAAATCCATACTTCTCTTGATTTTGATAAAACTTTTCTAAAATACTTTTATTCTCTTCATCACAAATATTTTCCCAGATATGGACGGGTTCTTCCAAATAAATGACATTTCGATTTTCAATCTTTGTCAAGGATTGTTTCATCATCGAGACAAGAGTTGATTTACCTGAACCAATATTACCTTCTACACTAACTATGATATTCTCTTGTTCCATAATTTGCTTATATCTACTAGATTTACTATAATATATAGGTTCAATTTTATATTGATTATACATAAAGAAAGATGGTGAATGAAAATGTAATTATTCAATCACAACGTAATAATAAAATCTAAACACATTCTGTTTGAATTTTATGTAAGTTAGTAATAATTACATAAAATTTATAAAATAAATAAACACTATAAATAAGTTTAAAATTCTTAATTTGAATAAGCTAAACCACCCATACCGGACATGACCCGGAGTACATTGTAGTTGGTGGCATAGACACGCACACGAGCGGTTCGGTCACCGGCGACGGTGTTGTTGGAAAGAACCAATTGGAGCGTGGCGTTGTCAATACGCGAGAAGTTACATGTGCCACTGGGTTGGTGTTCCTCAGGGCGCAGAGCGAAGGAATACACATTGATACCAGTGTCAGGGTGGCGAGTGTGGTGTTGATAAGGTTGGACGAGGTCGAAGTAGGTGCCTTCACGTTCCGAGAAACGATCCTGACCGTTGAGTTGGAGTTTGGCAGTAACCACTGGATTCTCACCCCAACAGTGGAGGTGGAGACCCGTCTCAGAAAGAACGAAGGCAGCAGCATCAGACACACCGGAATTGACGATGTCACTGTCGTGAAGAACAGCGGAAACATTACCAGCGGGGTCATTGAAGACACCACTTTCACTGTTGATGAACTCGTTCATGGAGGTGGCAGTTCCAACAAGACCATGGCGAGAACTATACACCAGCATAGAGTTGGTGAGGGCATCTACGCTGTCAGTGTAGTTGAAAGGTTGGGCACCAAGGGTGTTGAAGAGAACATTACCACACTCGAAGGAAGAACAGTAATCAACGTTCTGATCGGGTTGGACGACCCACACAAGTTCCTTACAGGGGTGATTGAAGTTGAGTTTGATACGGTTGCTGTTGCTTCCGACAGACTCATCGCCCGTAAACTGAAGTTGCTCGATGAGATACTCATGAGGGTTCTGTGCCATACGACGACGCTCATCGGTATCAAGGAAGATGTAATCGACGTAGAGAGAACCGGCAACAAGCGACTTGTTGTAGGCGGCAGTGGCCTTCACGCTGGCCGTGCTGCCATTACAGTCGACGGTGTTGACAGCCCACAAACACTCCTCAAGAGGACGAAGTTCAACGTTGATGCGGACTTCGTGGTATTGGAGGGCAATAAGGGGAAGGGCAAGACCGGGGTTACGGCAGAACCAGAACTGAAGAGGCACGTAGAGAGTGGTCTCAGGCAAGTCCTTGCGGGGAGTGCAGACGTTGCCAATGACACCATCGGAACAGGGACCCACGACATCCTCGAAGGCTGGGTCGGTAAGATACGTGAGTTGGGTGGTCTGACCGATCATCTTGTTGTAACCCTGCTCCTGCTCGGCAGTGAGGGTAAGTTGGTTCCAGATGTGCATCCAGTCACCATACTGGCGATCAATACGCTGACCACCAACCTCGACCTCAACCATGGAAACCATCTGCTCACCTGGGTAATCTAACCAACGTGCATAGTTGGCATCAGTTCCACTGGAGATCTGGGGAAGAGTAACCTGAAGGTAAGTTCGGTATGCCAAATCACCATTACGAGAGATAGTACATTGAACCTTACGTCCAAAATCGACTTGACCGTTGAAGGTCTGCTCGATAGACTCCATGGAGAAGTTGGTATGTCTACGGTAAGTTACCTTCCAGAAGGTGATCTGGGGGGAACCAGTAAGATAAACATCTTGAGCGCCATAAGCTACTAATTGCATAAGTCCACCTGCCATTTTATAATATTACTAAATATTTTTTTTTCAGAAAAATACTTAATTAATTTCTTTTTTTAGATTGATAAGTATTTTTGAGAGATTCGAATTCTTCTCGATAAACTCTGCTAAATAATTGTCTTGATAAATTTCCTTGTGGTTATGGTGTTTCTTGGAGAAGATATAATGTTCTTTCTTTTTCTTCACATTCCAACCGTTATTCAGTGCGTTATAAATGAAGATCATTTGTTTTATCTTATCTAAATCAATGTTATAATCGGTATTTTCGAAAATATCCATACTAAAAAGAGATATTAAATTATCCTTGATATTACTAAATATTTATATATCTTTTTCTAATTAAATACTCCTTGTGAATGTATAATATATGCGTTTTAAACCGAAAAATAATAAAAATATAAAGGTCGATAAAAAGACAATTGTTACTTTAGATCATAAACATAATGACATGGTTCAACAGATGAAAAAGAAGGAGAAGTCTATCCCACGATACAAGAGAGAAAGAGAGAAATTACGTTCTAGATTAGAAAATAAAGAATATGCTACTGTAGATGAGAAAATGTCTATTCAGGATCAGATTGAGGAATTAAATACTAAAATAAAGGCAATTCGACAAGAGACAAAGGATTACTATTTGAATAATTCTAAGTATATATTTAATTATTTTGAAAGCAAGAAGAACATTACAACTAATGAGAATAAAAAAAAGAAGATTGTTTCCTTCTTTACAAAGAGAGAAGAGAAGGAAAAGACAGAAGAGAACAAGACAGATTATTCTAAAGTGTATTTGAAAAATATTGATGACAGATTTCTAAATGTGGATGACTATATTGAAAAACATGATTTATGCGAATATTGTTCTGGTGAGTTAATTTGTGTAGAAAATGAGGGAATCTTGTTGTGTAATCAATGTTCGCGGCAACATAAGTTTTTAGTTGAACCAGATAAACCATCCTATAAAGACCCTCCAAAAGAGGTCACGTTCTATGCATATAAGAGAATTAATCATTTTCGAGAAATCCTCGCACAATTTCAAGCAAAGGAAACTACACAAATTGATGATGATATTATTGATAATATTAAAAAACAAATTCAGAAAGAGCGTATTACCTTAGATATGCTTACGAATGAAAAGACGAAGCAAATATTGAAAAGTTTAGGTTATAATAAATATTATGAACACATACCATTTATTAAAGAAAAGCTGGGTATTAAACCTCCAACTATGTCTCTAGAGTTGGAAAATCGTCTATGTAATCTTTTCCTAGAAATACAGAAACCATATCTCAAATATTGTCCCAATGAAAGGGTGAATTTTCTAAACTATTATTATGTCTTGTATAAAATATGCGAATTATTAGGTGAGGATGAATACTTGAAACACCTCTATATGTTAAAAGACCCCATTAAGCGAATGGAACAAGATGAGATATGGAAAAAGATATGTTCTGAATTAGAGTGGCAATTTATACCCACTATTTAGCGTGGGAAACCTACTAGGTTAGCACCCATACCGAATCCGGCACCACTTCTTGCGGTGACTGCCATTGATGGAAGGTATGTATCTAAAATAACAAAGGTTGCGGCAGCAGTAAGTGCTACCAAGGAGACCTCATCGATACTCATTGAACGACGGGGAATGGCGAATGCTGCAATAGCTACAATCACACCTTCTACAAGATATTTCACAGCACGACGTAATAATTCACCTAAATCAAACATATCACCTAATGTGTTCATCTTTATAATATTAATATAGAAAAAATAATTATATTAATGATTAAAATAACTTAAATATATTCATACTATTCTAAATATAATGTCCTCAAAAGAAACCTATGTTGATTTATTAGATGAAGATCGCGCAATTGCGGGTCAAAAATATGTATGTATTTCCTTTATTTCCCCTGAAAATATTATCAAACAGAAGGAAATGTTTTATTTTCAAGAGTTTTTGAAGGATTTTGATTTCACCAAATCAATGAGTAAGTTCCATCAGTTCTTGAATTTCGTATCTTATAAATATAGTCTAGATTTCAAGAAGGTAAGTGATGATTTTGAGGCGTTTGTAAAAGAGGAAAAGAATAATTTAATTGACACTTCAGTGGAGGATGAGTATAAGAATTTCTTTGATCGAAAGGAGGAAGAACTCCTAAAGGAATACAATGAGAAGTATAACTTCCAGACTAATGTTCGAGGGATTAAGGTTCGTGGTGTCTTTGAAACCGTTCAAGAAGCGGAGATGCGTTGTAAGTTATTGAGAGAAGTTGATCCTCATCATGATATTTATGTGGGACAAGTTGGAATTTGGATGCCGTGGCACCCTGAAGCGTATAAGACGGGACAAGTTGAATATATGGAGAAAGAACTCAATGATCTTATGCATGAGAAGATGAAGAATGAGGCCGAGGCGAAGAAACAATTCGAGCAACGTATCAAGGACACGAGGAAGAAGGCTATTGAGGAAAACAAGAAACTCGCTCGTGAGACGGGGAATAAACTTACTCAGAATGTGGATAAGGATGGAAACTTGGTTGGAATTACTAATACAAATACCATTTTGGACTCCTTGGGAAATAAGGATGAAGTTACCAGTGCCGATATTAAGAAAGAATTATTCCAAGGTGAAAACATTATCACCAAGAAGAAATAATAAATAATCTAATATTATTTTATTTATTACCATTTATTTTTCATGACATTGATATTTGGAACATTCTTTTTCTTTTTCACATTATTCGGATCGAAGGGGACACCGTCTTCATTTTCATCATCACTTGGAATATCTTTCGATAATTCCCAGAATTGTTTTGACCCAAGTTTGAAATCACCGTGTGCTTCTGCCTTGTACCAGTAAATCTGGTCTTTTAATTTATTACTTTTGGAATTATTATCAATGACTAAACATTCGTAATTCTCGGTACATTGATCCATAACTTGACAGAACGATTCAAAGGTTGGAAACATACCCGCGTAATGTTCATAAATACGTTTTCGATTGGATATATAATTTTCACGCAATATAAAGACATAATCAATATTAGAACGAAGATTGGGTGGAATACCTAAAGGATACTGCATGGAAATAACTAACATCAACTTCCAATGACGCCCATTCATAAATAGTAATCGCATTAACTTGTCTTTTGCCCATGTATTATCGTATAAACAATCATCAAGAATAATAAAGGCACGAGGATCAATCTTTGTACGTCCAAAAGCCTGTTTTTCCTTTTTCACCCGTTTTAAAATCATCTTCTGTCGTTTGAGAATATTTTCAATAATTCCTGTATTATATTCATCATGAATGAAAAGACGTGGAACATGTTTACTGAAGAAACCATTACTTGCTTCTGTACCGGAAATAACAGTTCCCGTAGGAATATCTTGGTGATAATAGAGTAAATCCGCAATTAAAAAACTTTTTCCAGTGTCTCTCTTTCCAAGAAGAATAATTACGGGCCCTTTATTTTCATTCGGATTGAAAGTGATTTGTTTCATACTGAATTTATCCAACTTAAGGCGAACATCATTACTCATTATATATTTACTAAAATAAATTATAATTAAATGAACGAATTTTTATTAGTTTATTTTTAAAACTAATTTTATATGATTAATCTAAATGATAGAAATTTCTTACTATAAACATAATAATCATTCTCTATTCGAACAGTTTTCTCATTTAGAAGAGAATAAAATTCTCCATACTCAAAATTATATTCCTCTTTATACGAAATTCTTCTCGATTACAAAAAAGAATTGGAACTCATTTAACTTGAATCATACTTTCCATATTACATCCATCCAAGAACAACAAGATAAGAATCACTTTATGATTGAAGTCGAGAATTATAAAACGAAAGATAAAGAAACGAAAGATGCCTTCTTCAAGTTCTCTCCTATCTTAGATCCTATTAAATATATTGGAGGAAAATATCACAATATTGAGAGAGAAATCTTATACACACTTCCTGAATTTAATAACCCATCCGTATTCGAGAAATACGCAGACCCAAATAATGTAGCGTATGTAGACTCTTTCTTCTCCTTTCTCTCTTCGCAATTGAAGGATATGTATCACTTCGACCACGGAATTAGTTTCTATGGTTCTTTTCTTGGTATTCAAAATAAATTCCACTATGATATTAGTGACGATATTGAATATTTAGAAAACTCCAAGTTCTTCCATGAACATAAAGGGGGTCTCTTCGATCTTGATTTAAATTACTATCAGAATATGGATCATTTCAGAACAATGAAGTATAAGGAAAAATTACATATTCATAATACTGCTAAGATTTCGTGTATGGATCCAACTGAAGATATTAGTCTGAATATGTTATTTCAAGAAACTAAATCGAAAACATTCAAGAATGAAACCTTGAAAACCTATTATCGAAATGATACACAATGTTCGAGAGAAAGCATGACCTCTACTACATCCTCGTGTTCCTCGAAAGATAGTGAAACCAGTTGTTCTTCTCAAGAAGAAGAGGATGGGGACGAAGATCATACATCTCAACTTTCTGAATTAACACAAGAAGATGACGTTGAAAGCGAATATGAGGAATATGATACAGAAATTACTGCCACCATACATAAGTTCCCAGTGCAAATTATCTGTATTGAAAAACTAAGTAATACATTGGATCATCATATCAAAGAACATAATTATACAATTCCATTGGAGGAATGGAAATCTATTCTATGTCAAATTCTGATGATACTCCTTACGTATCAGAAATGTTTTGATTTCACACACAATGATCTTCATAGTAATAATATCATGTATGAGGAAACCACAAAAACACATCTTTATTATAGGTATAATGGAATCTTTTATTCTGTTCCTACCTTTGGAAAAATCTATAAAATAATTGATTTTGGACGAAGTATTTATAAATACAAGAACGTACAGATCTGTAGTGATAATTATAAAAAAGGAGAAGACGCACATACTCAATATAATTTTGGCGTGTATTACAACAAGAATAAACCTGTAATTGAACCGAACAAGGCATTTGACCTGTGTCGATTAGGTTGTTCTCTCATTGATTACTTCATCGAGGATTATACTGAAATTGACAACGTAGAGAGAAATGAAATAGTTGATTTGGTGTTGGATTGGTGTAATGATGACAAAGGAAGAAATATTCTATATAAACGCAATGGTGAAGAACGTTTTGCTGGCTTTAAACTATATAAGATGATTGCTCGAATTACACACCATCAAACACCTCAACATGAGATTGAGAAGGAAGTCTTCAAGGAGTATAGAAGAGAGAACATCGATCAACCTTATATGGATATTGATGGAATGAAAGTTCAATATGGGTAATTTGTTTTATATTATCTTGAAAATACTAGATAGTATAAATTAAAACTCGGGATCATTCACAAAAACTTTCGGCATGGATGAACTCATTACCACCGTCAAGGGTTTGACTTGATTGAGTATGAATATGCCAAGGAAACAAGAGAGAAATACAATAATAGTCTCTCTAAAGAGAAGCTTTAATGGTTTCTCTTCTTTCAGAATAAAACGAAGTTCGAGATATTTATAGATGAAGTAACACGCAGTAATGGAGAGAGAAAGAAGGAGTGTCGAATGATGTTCTTCCATTTATTATACTGAGATACTTCTTTTCTTCTTATTTTTACGAAATTACTTTAATTCAATCACATCATCCAATAAGACATCCACCTTCTTGTTTGTATTTATATTTTTATCAATTGTTTCAATCCCAAGACTATCAATAGAAAGACCCGCACCGCCATCATCATCTAAGATACGGATCTTCTCTTCTTCACCATCATCTTCTTCCTCCAATTTACGTTGTTGGTCTCTCTGATAAGAAATTTCTTCCAATCGTTCAATTGTCTTCGGAGCATCAACGACTTCTACTTTATTATTATCAATCGTTCGTGGTGTTTCAGTCTTCTCAAAATCAAGGACATGATCGTTATCATCGAATTTGATATTGGGACTTTGAGGAGTTTCTGGAATATCAATCTTGAGAGAAATATTCTCTCCCGAAATATCCTTCACATTCTTTGGTGGTATTTCGTTCCTACTTACATCCACAACAATATCCTTCTTCACTTCTGGTTCTATCTTCGTATTTGCGCTTACATCAACAGGTTCTTCAACGACTACTTCCTCGCGAACTTCTTCTTTGACTTCATCGGCAAACTCCTCCTTCGTCTCGTATAAATACGATTTCACAATATTTTCCACTGGCATACTACTACGTATCACATTCAAAATCGACCGTGAAACAAGCGAAGACAATTCATTCATATTCTTCTGTCGTTGTAAGGAAGGAACTTTTTCGAACAAGAAGACATTCTTATATACATTTCTTGCAAGATCAATATAAATATTATGGATAAAGGTCTCTAAATTCGGAATATCAATATCGATTTTCTTCTGCTTACTTCCTACACGGATTTGTGTAAGTATCTTAAGTTGACTCACATGAACACATGTAATTAGATCTTCAAGATACGAACATTGACTTTGTTTTAATATACGCTGAGTTTCATTCTTTACAATCTCTTGATTCCACTTAGGAACACGTGAGAGAAAGTTTTGAAACGTCATTAAATATTTATCGTGTTCGTCATTTTCTTCACATAAACGACACGCATCTTCGTAGATGGAAAATATACCTTGGATAATATAGGGTGTTAATTTATTGATGAGTAACGCAGAATATTCGTTCCGTGTTTCCGTGAGAGAAGAAATATTAAAATCGTCCATTCTTTACATAGTGGATATATTTTCTAAATGAATATTATTACGAATTGAATAAAAAACGAAGATATGAAACATAAATAATTTCTCATGATGAATTTCTTTACGAATTTTATCCAAGTGAATAAGTAATTCATATTTTTTTGTATCTTCCTCACCGAATTCCTTGATATAATTCATCAAATCGTATCCCGATACACCATTTTGGTATAGTTTTTCAATATCCTTAAACAGATCTTCTCTCTTTACTACAGGTGTATGTCTTTTGAATGCTTCTTCAACATTCACTCGATGTGATTTATTTATCGTTCGTGGTAAAGATACTTTATTATATTGATGGATATTCTTACGTTCACCTTCTATCTCAGGATAAGGAACATAAATTGTACTAAACCTCGATAAGATGGGTTTCAATAATCGAACTTTATTTTCAACAAGCATAAAGAAGCGTGTTGTATGAGAGAATAATTCAATACATCGTCGTAATGCGGATTGTGCGTCAATGGTCAAATGATCGCTATCTAATAAGACAATACTCTTAAAAGGTATATTTTCATGTTTCTCCACATTCATTTTGGCAAAAAACTTCAATTCTTCTCGTATAAATTTAATTCCTTTTCCTTCATTACAATTCACATACAATACATAATTTTTGAGAAAATGTTCTTCCTTATATATATGTTCTAATAAATATCGCATCAAAAATAATTTTCCACTCCCTTTTTTCCCGTGAAAGATAATATTCGGCATTTCCTTATCTTGACTATAAGCTTCCAACTTAGAGAGAATTTCATGATGGAATCGTTTTTCAATAAATGTTGTATAGTCCATTGTATAATAAATAATAGTAGTGTGTTTATATAATTTATTATACGATTTACGCAATACTATCTAAGGGTTGAGTATAAGGATTATTGCGGAACGCATTCAGTATTTCTGGTCGATTTCTCTCCATCACAATGTCGTGACCAACATTCGGTCGTGCGTCTTGTCTTCCGTGATTTTCCACAGAGGATGGCATCTTCGAAATGTATTGAGGGACAAACATACGATTATTATGACGGTCTTGTTCCAATTTATCAATCTTGATATTGTGATGAGGATTAAATACTTTGGAACCTTCATCTGCGGGTTTTCGACCTTTGGAAATCGCGGATTTATCAATCAAATACGCGTTATATGCCATATCATATACTCGAGGATTTGAGGTCACTCCTGTATTTCCAGCATTCCCCATTATTTTCGCACTGGTCGTATCACGATGTTGTGGGACTGCTTGTTTTTCATTCACCAAATATCCATACCCATTTGCATAGTCGCTCTGATTGGGATTGGCAACATGGAAGCAGCTCGTCGTATCACGTTGCTGAGCTACAGATTGTTTTTCATTCACTATATAACCATACCCACCTGCTTCTTGTTGATTATTAACAAAGTTATGGTTAAGCTTGTTTTCGGTCATCTCACGGATAGTTGTTCTCGCACGATCCGCAGGATTATAGACATATGTCTTGGAATATTTGGTGTTTCCTACGTTCCCTTGAGGACGGATATTTCCAATGACATTTTGTTTTCGTGTAGGTCGTAAGATATCCAACAAGGGAGCAATCAATGCTTTCGCATAGGTGGATACACCTCCAACATTCGGTGCTTGTTCCGAATTCAGAGTTCGATTGTTGGATAAAGTACTTGCCTTGAACGATTGAATTCCGTGATCACCCGTTGTTGGATCATATCGTTCCGGAGCATGTGGATTTAATACACTATGTTTTCCACAAGGATCCAATTGACGACGATGTGTATCACGGTATTCACCCTTCACATATGTCGCTTCTCCATTGCTTTGTTCTCCAACACCGAAATATTCTTTCGTCGTTGTTTCACGATTCATGGTAGGAACCAATTGTTCACTTCGATGAGTTTGTGCCTTTCGTTGTCCTGTTGTTGTAAAGTAGCGTTCTGGTGAATTGATGAAATATGTATCTGGTTTATGTTGTTCCACTTTACCTTCAATACCACGTCGTGTAATTCTGTCTTTACCACCAAGAAACACACCTTCATAGGTAATCTTCGGATTATTTTTTACACGTAAATCATCTACCGTCTTCGGCATCCATCGATGGCGTGACTCCATTCCTGAATTAAAACCGCCACTACCTAAGACTCCTCCTCGCTGATTTAATCCGGGTCCCACTTGTACTCCTTGGAAGGGTTTCACATTATTTAGACTCGTGGAAGGGTTCATTCTGGATTGAATAAATGAACTTGCGTTTGGTGTTCCATGTCCCCATTCTAAATTCTTGACAGGTTTGAAAAAGGGTGTGGTTTCACGTTTTTTAATAAACATTGAACCACTTCCATTTGATGAATCCAAATAACTCTCACGTGTATCATCTACTGTATTTTGGGTAACACGAGACCCGAAGAAAGGAACCATATTATTATGTTTGAAATTATCTTTATCAATTCGTTTTCCAGTTAAGGAATACTGATGTAATTCCCCAGTTTTTTCTACTTGAGTTTCATCGCGTCCTTGAACTTTCTCATTCAATCGAACATTCTCCTTGAATTTTTCACCTTGTAAATAACTCATAGTTGCCTCATCATTTTTTTCATAATAATTAGGAGACGCCACTAATTCCGAACGTCCATTTACTGGAAAGTTTTTAACTGGCACATTTGCATTTGATAACATTTTTGAGCGATCTTTCAAAGCGGTGGGACCTCCCTCCACAAAGTTCTCTCGAACGGCTTCTTTTTGATTTGATATGATATACATTCCTCCTAAGATTGCCATTGGAATTACTATTTCCGCCATTATATATACTATACTATATTAAATATATTCTTTATAACGTCAAATATATTTAATTCTTCACACAAGGTAATTTAGGGACAAAATGATTCTTTTCGAGAATACGTGTGCTTAAGGAATTCTGAAAGGGAAGACACACGTTTTCTTGAGGATCCAAGAGAGGATATTCCCATCGTGTTTGTTCTAAATCCAGATATAACCACGCGGGATGAGTTGCTCTTGTCTCACTAGTAAATTGTTTTTTATAACTCTTATACGCGGGTGTCTTCATAATGACTTTTCCATTGTGTGGATAGTTCGACGTCTTACAGAATGAATTCTTTCTTCGAGTTTGTCCTTTCAAGTCACTTTCAATATCTACCACGTTCATCCCAGAGTGTATAGGGAGAGAAAGGTTGTTACCCCATTTCTGCATCCGAATATGAGGATCATTAATAAATATCGGAGCAACTCCTTGTCCTGGAACATCAATCATCCACCTTCCTGGATCAGTGGATTCCTGTAATATCTTTTGAGTTCTACAATTGTCATAATTAAATCGTGTGAATGCCATTATATACTACTAAAGAAAAATATTATTCATAGATATAATTTAAGATACGTTCCAATAGTCCAATGTAGGCAATTAACATCATTGACACCACTAAAACTTTTAATACATTCGAACGAGGTGTAATATCTCCATGTCCGACAGTTGTAATCATATTGGTCATAAAGTAAAATCGATTAATGAACTTATCCGTAATGGTTTCTTCCTCTTCTAAACCAACCCAGTGTTCCTCTTCAAAAAACATTAATACAATAGATGCAACAATCAAAAAGGTAAAGATAGGAATGAAAACATTCAACTTCTTCGCTAATATATTTTTCATATACAATAATAAAATATATTATTTATGGAATAAAAGGGCGCTGATTTCTTTCGACAAGGAATGGTTGAGGAAGTAGATGATTAGATTCCGGTTTTTCAAAGAAGTGTAAACTTTTCAGATCTTTAGTATCTGGCGTAACATTATATTTATATTTCATTTCATATTTTCCAATATTTGTAAATCCAATGCCTTTTAAATAACTTTCTACATCTACACCATTTCTTACATAACTAGAACTTGGTATCTGCCCCTGATTAATACCAAATTCTGGAAATCGTGTTTCATATGCTTGTATTCTATACGGATGAGTTCTATGATATAATACTTTCAAATTTTGAATATTTTCAAGATTTAAATTACCTTTCATATTTCTATTCCGTGTTGTTTCCATATATCATAACTAAATATTTAGTTTTCCAAGTAAATCACGTATTTTTTCTAAATGAATTTTATCCTGTCCTTCATATCTTTCTAATTCTTCTCTTGTGAGACTTTGTATTTCGGGATCTGTAAGCTTGTATAACGTAATCACCAAACTATGGAAAATATCCATGGTCGCATACGCATAAAACAGTGTCAAACCCGTCATTGCGTCTTCTTGAAGAAGCTCATTCGACTTCTTTTTCAATATTTCTTCCATAAAAGCATACGATTTAAGTTTGGTCGAATACATTTCATACAAGATACGCGTGATTTCTTCAAAAGAACCATCATCAGGATCCTCATTCTCCAAACTTTCTTGAAGATTGAATATATTCAATAAATCATATTGATAATCGACCAATCCATCATTTTCTTCGTTTTTCTTATACGAACAACAATAGTCGAANTTATAACCCATAATTAAAATACTTATCTATCTTTAAATNATTTCTTGTATTTATAATCTTGTTGTCGTATTAATTCACGTGTAGGTAATCCACCACGAATCCAACCTTCGGCAGCAACACCTTCAATCAAATTCGAGGGGTTACTAATGGTGTTTTGGAGAGAAGGTACCATGGGTGTGAATCGATGATCGATATGTGACATTTCCGTTGTTGTTCCACAACTCTTCTTATCCTTGAATAGATGATTTTGTTGAAGTCTTGATTCTTCAACTACACGGATGGGTCCCTTTCCTAAATAGGGAACCGTAACAAATGGTCTCGTGTATAAACTGATACGACAGCGTGGGTTCGTTTGAGTAGAACCAATACGCATCTTAGAATCAAGATTAATATTTGAGCCACAAGGATCGCTCATCTTATATCCTCCATCGACAAAGACATTAGGTTGTGCGGTAGCGAAATTAATTACATTATTTGTATTACAGTTATCTAAATAATAATTTTGAATGTTATAAGACCCAAAGTTGGTATTTTGCTTAGTTCTCTCTGAAACATAACAGCGATCATCACCTAATCGAGTTGTGCTATCAAAAGTATAATTATACATACTCATTCTTATTATAATTATACATTATATTTTATTTTTATCTTAAAATATGTCGGTAATTTCTAGAATCACATTTATCTTCATTTCCTTCTTTACATGATTTCATTGCTCCATAACAGAATTGCATGAAGGAGTCCTGATCGTTCGGGATTGTGGTTGCTGGATTAGTATAAAAATCTCTCATTCCTTGATTGAATAAAATATCATCACCTAAATCACGAAAGATTTTCGCATCTAATCCTTCCAACGTTTTCTCATTCACTTNCTTTTTCACTTCCTCATTATGAACTGGAACCGCGGGTTTTCGATCCGGAATATATTGAATTTCTGGCAATAATACNTTCATTAACGGATTATTCTTTCTTGGATTATATAACTCTTTCTTCATTCGTTCTTTGGTCTTTGTATCCACTTCGATATTCTGTAACAATCCGAAATTCTCCTTTTTTTCAGGATGAACATGATGATACGCAAGAATAAACACAATACTTACCACTCCCACAATAATGAAATACATATTCCTCGTAATAAAGAATGCTAAAATAGTTAAAAGTAAAATAAGACGTGTCATTGCGTTTAACTTTTCATTTTGAGTATAGTCTCCACGAGGATAAAGTTTGTAAATATACTTCTTATTTAATAATACATATGGATTACGCAACCAAAACTCTTCACTCATACTATATAATTATATTACTTTTTATTTTTCTTATTCTTCCTTTTCTTTTTCATATTCTTCGGTTTTTCACCTTTCATTGATCGCTCTGGTTTCTCTCCCTTACTAAACACAAGATTATTATTCATATTAGGTTCGAAGTGTTCTATTACCTTCTTCGCCTCTAACTTCCGTCTCATTCTCTCTACTTGTTTATTCTTATTCATATATTGATTCATCTGAGACATCATTGCGCTCATATCTACTTTTCCACCAGCACCTTTCATTCCTCCCATCTGTTTCATAATCTCTTCAATATTATTCATCATAGGCATCGACTTCATTTTACCCATCATATCAGTTGCTTCTTTCATCAATTCCTTCTCATCTATTTCACCCGAATTGATCTTATCTTGTAATTTGGTACTTACAGTATTGAATATCTTCATCAACTTATTTGGATTTTTAAACATTGTCTTCATCACACCCTCAATCGAAGATTGATTATTCATATCCAAATCAAGATCTTTCATAGCCTCGTCTCCAATTTCCTTCGCAAGCAATCCAATCTTTCCATTCATAATCGTATTGATATGTTCGTGAATTTCATCTACTTTGGGTAGATTAAGAGAAATATCACTCTGATTCATAGAAATGTCATCTCCTTCTGTCGTTTGAAAAATATCCTTCATACTCTCTAATGTCTCCTCTAATTTAGTTTTTAAAGTATCTTCATCAATTGCCTCAAACATTTTTGCTGTGTCTCCAAAATCTTTCTGATCCTTCATAATAAATACAATCGAAAAGGTAATCAGCTGTAAGTATTTCCACAAAATAGAACGTGTATTCTCACTAATTTTCTGTTTCCATAAATCCTTGAAATCGATGTTGGGAATAAATCGACAATCCACATCTTCTTGTGTGAAGATCTCTTCATTTTGATAGATAATATCGAAAAACCGTGGAGGATACACTTGATTACAATAGTCTAATAATTCTCTTACACGATTTAACTCCTCATCTGTAAATTCTCGTTCCCCCAGCATATCAAGGTCAAGTGATAATATAAATATAATTGTTGGATCCAGTGTTTCTTTATATTCAGGGAAAGTATGTAAAAGATCTGGAATAAAATCTTGAACTACTTTGAAGAAGTCTTTACATTCAGAAATAACAATTTCTTTCTTTTCACTCATAAATATAAATCAATATATATGTATTTATTTATATTATAATAATAAAAAGTATTTTTAACGATATAATTCCGCCAACTTTGTAAGGTTCTGAACGTATTTCACGGCCTTTTGTTGATTTGCGTCATCTAACTTCGAAATATCATGTTTTACATTCTCAATCATACCCACAATTTCATTGGTATGAAACCCGTTCTCTTGTAAATCCTTCGTATAATCCTTTTTCAAAAAGAAAGATACATCCCCATTCATAATCTCATTCTTATAAGGAACCACAACATTACTTTTCCACAAAGTAATCACTGCCTTCGGATTAGTTTTCCGTAACATTTCCAACGCTTTCATACTTTTCTTTAACTCGCGATTCTCCGGAAAAATACGATGGACGTCTTCCAGAAGTTCCATAAAATGATTATTAAAAGCAGTTAAGATAGACATTATATTATTAATATGTAGTATTTATTTAAATTATTATTGTATAATATTTACTTTCTCATATTTTGTAATTCTTCCAAGGATAAATTCCCAATTTTATCTGGTGTATAAGTTTCTGGTGGTGTATTTATATTGTCCATATAATCCACAGTAGCATAATTGTGAATTTGTCTTAAACCACCATTTCCATCCTTGCTTGATAATTCACTTGGTGTTTGATCCAAGTAACTATACTGATCGCTATGGATACTTCCAAAGTCACCGAGTGAAAAAGACATTGGTTCTCCATTATTCATTGTCGATTGATTATTATCTTCTTTCAATTTCGGAAACAAGAATGAATTGATCGCTTCCCCCTCTAATACAATACCACCTTTATTCACAAGCAAGAGAGAAGGCACTTTGTTAATATTTGGAGGTAAATACACATTTTTACCATTTTCTAACATAATATGAACGATATTATCTTTCTTAAATCGTTTATCGATACAAATAAAATGAACTTCCTCCTTAATTTGACTTTGAGATAAAAGTTTTAAGAGATTTTTACAGTGGTCGCAATAGTTACTGTAATATAAAATCGTAGCCATATAAAATAAAGAGTTTATTTACTTTTAATTTAAACTTATTCAAATAAAATTGAATTAAAAATAATTCTATAGTATATAAACAAGAATGACAATGGATATTGAGAAACATTCCCATCAAGTGAATAATTCAATTACAGAGTATCATATTAATAATACTCATGTAAGCGTAATGAATTCTATTCGTAGAACAATTTTATCCGACATTGAAATTTATGGATTTAAAGGATTTCCACACGAAGAAAATAATATTAAAATACTTACGAACAACACTCGTCTAAATAATGAAATTATTAAACATCGTGTTTCTTGTATTCCTATTCATATTAAGAATACTACTTTACCTATGAAAGATTACATTGTCTATCTCAATGTAAAAAATGATAGTGATGAAAATATATATGTCACAAGCAAAGATTTCAAAATTAAACACACAGAAACTAATAAAGAATTAAGTGAAGAGGAAACAAGGAAAATATTCCCTCCATGTCCTATTACAGGGGATTATATTCTTATTGCACGTCTTCGAGGTAAATTAAGTGATGAAATCCCTTCAGAACATCTTCATCTCGAATGTTCTATGTCTCTTGTAACTGCTAAACAAGATAGTGTATATAATGTTGCTTCTACGTGTTCTTATTCCTTTCAAGTAGATTCTACAAAGCAAGAGGAAGAATGGAAACAAGAAGAAGTGAAACTTCAAGGACAAGAGATGGATGAAAAAGAGATCGAACAGCATAAGGAAAATTGGTATTTAGGAGAAGGACGACGTATTATTAAAAAGGACGCATTCATTTTCGTGTTAGAAAGTATTGGAATTTATACAAATGATGAACTCATGCGTAAAGCATGTGATTTACTTATTCAATCTTTGAATACAATCAAGGAAGGATTTCAAAAGAATGATATTAAGATCACACCCTCAAATACCATTTATAAAGCATATGATATCCTATTGAAGAACATTGATTATACAATTGGAAAACCGATTGAATACGCATTGTTTGACCTCTATTATTATAAAAATGATATTATGAAGTATATTACCTTTAATCGAATGCACCCTCACGACGACCATTCTATCTTGCGCGTAGGATTTGCTGATTCTTCGATTAGCATTGAACACGTGCCTTCTTACATTCAAAAGGCATGTGATCATTTAATTACCATCTATAATGAAATGAAAGAAACTATCTAGGTTGATGTAAATTATAATTCAATGAATACATTAAACGAGGTGGTTCTAATTTATTAATATACTCCACTACATCTTTAAAGGTAATCGATTTTTTATCTTTACGATATTTTTTTATATAGAATTCATGTATTGCTATCATATGACTTCTGTATTCATAAGGGAACTGTTCNAGTGGTTTTTCGTGTTTGATGAAACACTTTACATAATTTTCATACAAATGACCCGTAAAACTATGAATAATCTCTCTAAAACGACTAAATAGAGGACGATGTTCGGGATAATATTTCAAATAATCACTAACTTTTCCAGTGTTTCGAAGAACCAAGTATTGATATTGAAGTTTTGGTTGATTTCCTCGTAACTTACGTACATATTCATACATAGGATTACGCCACTTGTATCGGTTTCCAGATCTGTCTTTAATGACAACACCCATCATATCATAGGTAAGTTTATTAGGATAACAATCACTATTCTTGTATTGTTCAGCAAAATCTCTCGAACCACAACCATAATACACTGGAGTTCGTAATATATTCTTATTATGAGGAAGAAGTGACTGAATACGTTGCGCTTCTGTATAGATGTCGAGTTCATTAACTATTTTACCATCCATAATTTCATAGACAGCACATAAATAAAGCGTTGGAGAATAAATTCTTTTTACAATTCGATTTTTTGGGTGTTGAATAAGGAAGGAGTAACTATACTTTGGGTTTAAATACTCATACTCCAAACCTAACTTACTCATACAATCAATAAACATCGTTTTGAAAGTAGTTTCCTTCTCATAAAACGACCCTCCTGCGTTCAACACACTCCTTGTTGATAGACACCATATATCATTCAAATAATATACATTCACCATCGTTCCTTCTACAAACTCTTCAACATAATACACATCTCCATACAACTCTTCATAGGAAACGCTCTTTTGCGGAGAATACGATACTAACTTTCCATCGTAGAATACACAAGAACGAAACAATCGCGCTACCCTGTCGGTTTTATCCGTATATCGAACGATGAAGTGTTTCTCTGGTTCATTACTTCCTTTTGTATATTTCTTAAGTTTCATACTTTTTAGGTATTCATCGTCACCAAGACGATTTACATCAATCAATTGCGAGATATCATTTATCAAACAGAAGTTGGGCATAATGTCTCTAGTATATAGTCAATACTGAATCTCTTTATATATATTTAACATTAAATAAAAAATAGAAAGAAAATTATATTGTTTCATTATATAACAACAATAATGTCCAAAGAAAGTATAATCCTCGAATATGGTGATATTATTCAAATAGAAAGTGAAAAAAATTCAGACATTCATAATAAGATTTTTTTAGTTGATTATATTGATGAAAAACGTATTCAATTACTAAATCATGAACTGGAAAGTCTATTTGAACTTCCCATCGAAGATGGTGTTATTCGAGATCGAAAGGTGGATACAATTACGATTTTAAACAAAAGTTCACAAAAGGGTTATGCGCGGAATAACCACCTTCTTCCCAATCAGTGGATCCAAATCCATCTTGGAGGTGATGTTCCTACCATTTTAGTAGGTCAAATTACCGATTTAGAAGAAGACCAAATTGAAGTGGAAGTATTCCCAACAAACGAAAAAATATACATTGATTTCGCCTATAAAGGTATTCCCAAGGATATTCCTATTGAAAAAATCGAACTTCGAGAGAAACCTGTAATTGAAGAAGAAGAGAGAACCGAGGAAACTCCTATACAGGAAGAGGAAGAAGTTGTTGTAGAAGATGATGGAATACCTCTGCGACAAAAAATCCAGAATGTGATCGATCAGTCCGATGAGTTCTTTATTTCCGATGAAGTGGATGAAATCCAACAAGAAGTACATGTTTCAGAGGAAGAAAAGCGGTATTCACTTGAGGAACAAATGTCGGACTTGTTGGATGAACTCCTTACGAAAATACCAACTCTTGAGAGAACACCGGCAACAATGAATAAGTTACACCGAATTATAGAGCGGTTCAAGCGTCTTCGAAGCGAGTTTTCTACTAAAGAAAAAAATGTTATTCAAGACTATTTAAAACGTGGTTCTAACCATCGTCCTCTTGTAGATAAATTATTCCACATGAAGGATATTCCTGATTGGGTTGTTCCTGTAGTGAAACATAAACGAAATATTTATTTAGATATGGAAGAGAGACAAATGAATATTCATGATGATATGGATATGAAATCGCTGACTACCGTTCGCACAGAAGAAGCAGACATTATCAATAAATATTATGGAAATGATGTTCCTTCAAGTATGAATAAATACGACTTTTTAGAGAGAAGTTTAACACCCTACTTCATCCCTCACACCACACCTGATAATGTTAAAGATCTTATTGTTGTGAAGAAGACCAACCAGAACCTAGAAACTGTATCCAATAATATCGAAGGACATTTGAAAGAATTCTTTTCTTCTGTGTTTCATCGAGCTCAAATTCGCAAACAACGATTTGTCATTGAGAAATACAATATGGGAACATCACGATTACAGTCCTTACCCAAAGGAACACATGGTTTCCAACTCGAATTACAACTTACTGGAAATCAACTTCGAAAGAAAATCACTGAGGCAGAAAATGTACCCATTGAATCCATTTTATTTCTTCATAAACCATTCATTCAATACTCGATGCGACGATTACCACGAGCACTTCTCATTCATAAAGCACATTTAAATAAACTCCCTATTCTCAAATCACATTTTCTACATCGGAATACACCCTTAAATACTGTGATGATTGAAAAGTTTAATCCTTCAGGAACTCGATTGAATAATGTATTCGCAGTAAAAACACACATCAAACCCCATTCTGACGTATTAGAAGTGGAACCTTCAGATGATGTGTATAAACAGTTCCTTGAGACAGTGGTTCCAACTACGAAAGATATATTAGAGACGTATGATATTGATCCTTCAAAGAAACTTTCTCTCCAATCAACCTTGTTAGAATTAGAACCTTTCTCTCTTGATATAGATACAGTTCATCACAAGGATTACAAAACCATTGTCTCTCATATTGAGAAAAACATTAAGAAAGTTAAATCCGACATCTCGAATCATTTCCAACACATTCATCAATTCTTGAAATTAAATTTACGAAATACCTATTTCAAGTCTTATATCCATAACATTGTAGGAGATACCAAAAGTCTTTCTCTCTACCAACCAAGAGAGAACGCGTTCCACGGAGAGCATTTCATTCCTTGGATGAATACCGATTATGGTAAGTACATATACACTATTATCTCCAAGAAGAACGATGGATTATATTCAATGGAAAAACTGGATCAAGATATTATTGAGCGTTTGAATACTATGCATGAAACATTAGATAATGTCGAGAATAAATGTCTGAATTATGTATTGTCTAAGAAATACGATACTATCGAACAATTAAACCAAGACAACAATGTGAATATATATTACGATAAAGAATATGATACTACGGATTACTCTTATATTGACAAGTTCAAGGATGATTATGAAAATATGGAGTTTAATGAATACAGAGAGTATGTGGTGGAACAAATTATGTATGATAAAAATATCAGTTATGAATCAGCAATCATCGAATTCACAAGTATGTATGAAGGACGAAGACCGGTCGAAGAGGGTGTCTATGCGGTTCTATTAGATAATAGTGAAGAAACACCTAATCCTTATTATTACAAGAGAGTAAATAATCGATGGGAGTTAGATCAGGATATTCAGAACGCAGGATACAAATCCAGTCAATTGTTTTGTAATTTACAAGAGAATTGTGTTCAGTCATCTATTGGATGTAATGAATTTGACCTTGAGAAGAAGAATTTGGAATATGGAACATTGGAAGGTATGATCCAAGATTTAAGTGAAGAATTTCTCTCAACACAGAGAGAACGAATTCAGCGATTGAAAGATACTATATCTTATTTGAACCAACGGTTACACAATATCCAACGCCTAAATTATGAAGTTCATACAAGAGAGAATAAACAACAATATGCTTTAGGACAAAAGTTGGAAGAATTGGATGTAGTATATTCTCCTCATCAAAAACTGGTGAATTTGATTTTGGCACAACCTGATTTCATTCAGAAAATGACAAATATTCATCGATTTATTGAATTGAATTATGTTCGTTCCCCGAATGTGGAGGAAGATGAAAGTCCTTATTGGTTGTATTGTGTAGAAACAAATACGAAATTATTACCCTCTTTTTACAAGGATTTATCAGAGGCATTCCTCTTTCATCATAATTATACAGAAACCCTTCATCGTATATGTGCGGAACAGGGAGAGATCAGTGATGATGGTGATAAATGGGTCGATAAGTATAGTGGATATACCATTCGTCTCATTGATTTCGACATCGATGAAGGATTTACTGCGGATGGGTTCCGGATTGAAACTCGTGAAGTCATGCGCGAGGAAGAATCCGTGTTAACAGATGAGGTCACTCAAGAGGATAAATTAATCAATTCCAAAGACGGTATTATTATTCGAAAAATTGTGACTTCTTTATCTCAACATATTGGAGTTCAACTTCTTCATCGCGTTGATTTCATCATTAAAAAAACACTAAAATACGTTCATGTCTCTCTTGGAACAGAAGAAAATTATAATCGAAGGAAAGAACGTGTGGAGGAGAAAACGGGGAAGAAAATGATACCTTATGAGGATAAGAAAGGTGAATTAATGATGTTATTTGTGATACTATTTTTCCTCCTATCCATTCAAGTAAATATTCCATCGATTCGCACTAAGAAAACATTCCCAGGGTGTGTTCGTTCCTTTGCGGGATTTCCACTCGAGGAAAGTGAGAATGATGCGGGTCTCCATTATATTGTATGTGTTTCCAAGAAATTGGTTTCTAATGAGTTCCCATGGAATAAAATTCGTCGCTTCAAGGAAGATATACTCAAGAAGAATATTATTACCTTGTATAATAAATTGATCATTAAAGATACAGACGTTCAATCACTCATTCAGGATAAGATTACTCATCGAAGAGAGAAAGGTGAGGATATTGAAGATACTTTGGAAAAATATCGTTCATGGAGAGAATTCCGACCTCCTCTACAACATTTCACCTTGAAAAAAGTTCATCGATTGTCGGACAATTTCAAGAACAAGTTGGTGAAGTATATGGAAGCGGGAAACCCTAAACAAGAAGAGAAAATACAAACACTACGTTCGCGTATCTCTCTTCTCTCTCTTTCTCTCTTGAAATCCATTCGGGAAGTGGTGAATAAAGAGAACCTACTTCTTCAGACAAACGCTGGAATACTCTTTCGAGAGAATGCTTGTTGTTCTCTTCATACAACTTCAAGAGAGAATATGATTGATTATTTCACTGATAAGAGTGAAGAGATTGAGAAAACAAGAGAGAAAATAGGAACCTTAGAAAAGATGTATTATGATATTATGTCACTTACTATTCCCGATACAATTATTAATACGAAAAATACACGTCGTGTGTATGAGATTGGTGAAGGAAGCACTCATAGTGAAGAAACCATTTATCAAGCATTTATTAAATATTGTAAGTATAATAAGAATTTACCTATACATCCAAAGATTCTTTCTGTATGTGTTCATAATGAAAGTTCGTTTAGTGATCTTCATACATTGCGAGAGAAAATAGAGATTATGAAAGAAGAAGGTATTGAATATACGACAGAAATGTTCTATTCACTCCTTAATGTCTTGAATAAACATAATATTATAAAAGTTGAATACGCATCAAGGCGGAATCGAAAACAGCTATATTACTTACAAAAGTATTTGAAACATCTAGATAAGAAAGATATTAAACGATACAGTGCCATCCAAAAATACCTGAATTCTATTCTTGAATATTTCTATTATGTAAATGAAGGATTACGAGAAGGTGATATAGATACTTCGACAGATATTATGATAAACAATAAACAATTTGTAGATAAACAACGAAATAAACTACGTAATCACCTCTTGAAACACATTGAGAGAGATACAGAACGTATTAAGAAATACTTGTTCTCTCATTCCAATATGAAGAAACATCGGAAACGCAAGGTGGAAGAGTATCTAACCTCTTTTATAGAGTTCAAACCCTTGACTTCCTCCGAGCTTCGTTCTTCCGAAGATAATACAGTATCAAAGGCTCGTTCCTTTGTGATGAATATGGTCTATCAGATGGTATACGACTTCCCAAATATGATCTTGAATAATATAAGGTATGATATATTGAAAATTCCCGCTCATTGGGGATTATCCGGAGTTCATAAATCGGATATCAAAGATTTCTTGAAGAATTCTTTCCAGCCTCTTGTTCCATTTGTCGGTGAAGAAAATATCCATCCCATCCTACGAAATATACGACAACGAATGGAAGTCATTATTCAGATCGTTGAGAGAATACCTCATATGAATAAGAATAAGAAGAGAGAACCAGTCTTTAATCACGAAATCATTAAGGAATTATGTCATTATTTGTATTTGAGAGTATTTATTGAATATATCGATGTGGTCGACCAGTATATCAACGACGCCACAATGTTGAAAGAATTAGAGGGTGTTACTGTGGGTGAAGAGGAAAATGAAGAGGAATCCGCAGCATCACTCTTAGAGGGTGATAAATTGAAGATTCAACGTCGTATTGGTGATTTGTTAGTTGCCTTTTTGGAGATGGGTATGACACAAAAGAAACGTATTGATTTAAATCAAGAAACCATTACTGAACTTACCCTACGTAGTAGAGAGAAGGAGAAGGATATTAAAACTACTAAATTGAAAGATTTAAGTCCAGAAGAGAGAAATGTGGATAATGTATTAAAAGCGGCAAAAATGGGTCGGTGGAATATCGGATTACAAAAGGGTCTTACCCAATACGTGCAAGAAACATATGATATGGAACGTTCTAGTGATGAATATCGAGAGATTGTGAATTTGGAAATGCAATATATGGGAGATGATCGAATTGTTCCACAGAATGAAAATATTATTCGTGACGAAATTATGGATCAAGAGGTGACTGACTTCTTAATTGAATTAGATGCGTATGATATGTCTCATCTACCAGATGATGACGATTTCGGAGAAATGGATGGGGACGAATTCTTCTAATCTTTATATACGGTATAAATGTATAGTGTATATAAAAGAAAAAATCTAGGTTTCCATGTAACAGGAATGTCTTCTTTATGAAGTTAGAACATGGTTCCCATTAACCACTCACCAAGTCATTTAACTGTATAAAGTCTTACCCTTGTGTTCATGTAAGTTATAAGAATAAAGGTCATCCACTTTTTTACCACCAATTAAACTACTTCTCTCTTTTTCCATATGCTTAACACATTAACTAATTAGAAATTTAAGTATCATTCTACATATTTATCCCACAGAAACATACAATTTTCCATTTTTATCTCTCTTATGATTCGCAACATAATGACATTTTTCAATATCGACGTCTTTATCATTTTCATCATAGAAGAAATCACATTTCTTGTAAAGGTCATTACTATACTTCATACATTTTACACGATTCTTTTTTAGGGTTTTACCACTTTGAGTAGCGGTACGTTTGTTTTTCTTTACTTCATTTGAGAAGAATTTTGCTAATTTATAAAAATTCCGTTTTCGTTCTGGATGCCACTGCACACCATAAAATGGATAATTATACGCTTCAATTGTGCTTACAAAGGGTTTATTGTCTCGATCATATGAAATGTTTACAATTTTATAGAATTTCGATAAGTTTTTATTCTTCTTAAATACATTTGGTGAAATCCCCATCATATGGTTATGTAAAGAAGTCTTCTTTTTCTCCATATCAGAAATTTGTCGCTTTGAATACAAGGAGAAAATACGAGAATTACGCCCTTCTTCTGTAAATTTAAGTGTAAGATATAGATTACTAAAACTATTGAATCTTTGAAGAAAATTATCATATAAATCCCTTCCATCTTGTGCGATGAGCATTTGTTGAAATCCCATACATGCACCCCATACAGGAAAATAATTCCCTAAATCATTTTCTTTCTTTGCCAATTTTAATAATTTCTTCGCAGCAAAATAATATTCTGGTTGAGTTTGAGCAAACACACCCCCCGAAGGTAAATAAACCCCATGAACACGTTTTATATAATTTTCTAAATTTTTACTATAATATGGAATTGATATCACACCTATATTATGACTTTTTAACCATTCTATATGTGCTGATACAATATATGAGGTTCCACATACACGAAATAATTTAGTATTCGGATTTAATGGAACTGTTAATACGCCGACATATTTCTTTGTTGAACCCCTTGTTCGTGTTTTATTCATATATATATACTCATGTTATTATTATTTAACACTTGCGTATACTATTTATAATCTTTACATACTATATAATGCCTTTTTTACATATTCGCGACTTTACTATAAAATCGCTAAAAAATAAAACATTCCGAAAGAGTTTATACCATAGTGATAATATGGAACTTCTTTTTATGAATATTCCCGCAGGTGAAGAAATTGGAATGGAAGTTCATAAAGATGAAGACCAATATATTCGTGTAGAAGAAGGAAGTGGAACTGCTGTAATACATAAAACAAATAGCAAACGAAGTAAAATCAAGGAAGGTGATGTTATCATAATCCCGAAAGGAAAGTGGCATAATATTATCAACACAAGCAATAAACCTCTTAAATTGAGTGTTATATATACACCCAGTGAGGAACACCCTCATTAATTATTTCACGAGAGAAGTATTCAATATTTGATGAACACGAACAAAGGTCGCACACTTCGGCATTTGTTTAATTGTATTCGCATTGATATAAGTACAACAACTTCGAAGACCACCCATATAATCTTGTAGTGTATCTTGTAATGAACCTTTATAAGGAACACGAATATACCGTCCCTCCGACGCTCGATAGTTCTCCATCTTTCCATAATGACGTTCCATCGCATGTTTCGAACTCATACCATAAAACATCTTATACTTTTTCCCATCTTCTTCAATTATCTCTCCTTCATTTTCATCATGACCTGAAAAGACACCTCCACACATGACAAAATCCGCACCCGCACAAAACGCCTTTGCCATATCCCCTGGGTTTGTAATCCCACCATCACTAATGATAAACCCATTGACACCGTGTGCCGCATCCGCACATTCAATCACTGTCGATAATTGAGGCATTCCAACTCCCGTTTTAATTCGCGTCAAACATGCACTTCCCGACCCAATCCCACATTTCACTACATCAACTTTCCCATTTAAGATGAGTTCTTCCACCATCTCACGTGTCACTACATTCCCCGCAACAAGAATCTTATCCGGCCACCGTTCGCGGACTTTTCTCGAAAAATCAACAATTGAACGCAAGTATCCATTCGCAATATCAATACATATCCATTTACATTTTGTGAATTCGACAATATCTACTAATCTCTCAAAATCACGGTTATGAATACCTGTAGAAACCATATAATAATCGGGATCTACTGTATTATTTCTCTTTTCAAACTCTCTCTTATAATCATCAAGAGAATAGAATTTATGAAAGGTTGTAATCATCTTATGGGGAGTGAGAACATCATACACTTCAAAAGTTCCAGTAGTATCCATATTGGACGCTAAAATAGGAATACCATGCCATACATAACTCGAATATGGAAATGTGAAACTTCTCTCTAACGATACATCATTTCGACTGGTAAGAATACTGCGCTTTGGTCGAATAAGCACATTATCAAAATCTAACTTAATATCAGGTTCGATCTTCATTTGATATTTAGACACTAATCTTCTTTTTAATATTTATTTTCAAATTAAATATGTATTATTTTATATAGATGAATTATGTATATGAAGTAATGGACGAAATATTACATGGAGAGAAACAAGAAGGATTTTCGAATAAAGATACTCCATCCGAAGAGAATAAGAAAGAAGAGAAAAAGAATGATTGGGGTGGGTTCTTAAAATCAATGATTAATAATTTCATTGTCATCACTATATACATCATTCTATCCTCGAATTTATTGTATATTACCGGATATATGGTGAATGAAAAATCGTTTCCAACTAACATCAACAAGATGCCCTACAATACGACGGGATTAAGTAATATTGGATTAATGTTTCCATACATTACAATGTCGGGTGAGGGTTTAACGCCCCAAGTTCTGAATTGGTTCTCAGAGACAATAAAACGAAGTTGGATCTATTATCGAACCTTACTCAGGGTAATATTTACCATATTTTCCACGTTTGTAAGAGGCGTTGATATTATTGACAATACCCAATCTGGAGACGTTCAGAAAATGATACGAAGAACGTTCTTATATATATATTCCATTGTATCACCTCTCATAGCGTTCTTCCTTCTTCTCTCTGTATCCTTTGGTAGTTACGTTTGGACGATGTTGTCCGGTGTAAATAGTCTTAACGTTGATTCACCCGCCGTCAAATTAATGTTGTTCTTCCCTGTATTAGGAACATCTTTCTTCCTGTCTATGATCTTATCTTCATTACAAGTATTCTACACATTTATTCTTCTCCTCATTACTCCCATCATTAAATCGCCCTCGTATATATGGAAATATATGAAATCCTTCTCTCGCCTCATCGCAGTTCTATTCTTCATCCTTCTTCTTTCTTCCGTGGGTCGGCATTTGGAATTCATCTTCTTCATTGCAACCATTATATGTATTTTCATTATTCTGTTTATTGATTATTTCTTCTGAAAATAGTATAAAAGAATAAGTTATTTACATATATAATGAAAGAAGAACTCCCATTTGTAAGTGTATGTACGCCTACGTTTAATCGCCGCCCTTTTATTCCTTTTATAAAAAGGTGTTTCTTAGAACAAGATTATCCACAGGAGCGTATGGAATGGATTGTTGTCGATGATGGAACTGACAAAGTAAGAGATTTATTCACGGATATACCTAATGTGAAATATTTCTCTCTTGATGAAAAAATGAAGTTAGGTAAGAAACGGAATTACATGCATACAAAGTGTTCGGGTGATATTATTGTCTATATGGACGACGATGACTATTATCCACCGGAGCGTGTATCCCACGCAGTCGAACGATTACAAAGTGATGACAAGGTATTATGTTCGGGAAGTAGCGAGGTTTATGTATGGTTCCATAAATTAGAAAAAATGTATCGTTTCGGTCCCTATTCTAAGACACATGCTACAGCAGGAACCTTTGCATTCAAAAAGGAATTGCTTGAAATCACCTCTTACGAAGATGATACTTCGATGGCAGAAGAAAAGCATTTCTTGAAGAATTATACGATTCCTTTCATTCAATTGGATCCTTTAAAAACCATTCTTGTGTTCTCTCATTCACAGAATACTTATGATAAGAGTAAATTATTACAAGGTTCAGAGAACAATCCTATGTTGAATGAAAGTGTCCTTCGAGCGAATGATTTCATTTCGAATGAAGAATTACGGAAATTTTATACTTCCCAACTACACGAACACATTGAGGGGTATGAATTGGGAGAGTTGAAATATAAACCTGATGTGGTCGAACAAACGAAGAAAATCGAAGAAATGCGTCGAAGTCGTGTTCAAGAACGATTTCTTGTGCGAAAGAATGAGGATGGCACGGAAACACGTATGACCTTGGAAGATATAGTCAAGTATGTAAATGTGTTAAAACAGGAGATTGTTAAACGTAATGCTATCATTAATCAACTACTACAAAAGAACATTACTTAAAGAATAGTATTTAACTATAATTATAATGAATACAACTGATTTAACACAACGTTTTCAAAACCAATACTATACTAATGATTTACACGGGTTTCATTCCGTTTCTCGTTGTTCTCTACCCATAAAAAATCCCAAATTACCTGTTCCTTCTAAAGTGCCTCTTTGGTATGAGAAACTCCCCTTTAAAATGAGAAGATGGGCGTTGGAATGGTATTGGAAAGACCGAGCTGAAGAGGACGATGACGCATGGGGTACGGTGCGAAAATCCTTATTCTATAATACCAAAGATACACACGATAGGGAATTGGTTGAACCTTATTTGAAACANCTGGCAAGTGAAGAATATAATGTTCGTTATTACACTGACCTCGACGGTTATTCCCTAGTCAATCGTTCCAGTTTCCCACTGTATAATCCGTATATGGAAGAACCTTCCTACCTTCCAGACTGGTATCTAAAGTTGTCGGATAAGATGAAGCAATGGGCGTTGGAATGGTTTTGGTCAAATGTAAATACACATACGAATGTAGAGGATCCGGAATTGGCATTCGAGAATGTAAAATATTTAATGCTTATTCAAGATTGAATTTTATAATATGTCTTCGTAGTCTGCGTATTTATGAATTCGTAACGAACATCCACGACCTTTAAATAATCGTGTAAAGAAATTATTTTCTGTATATTTCATTTGATTATTATACTTGCTTCTTGTATAATAATTGTATAACTTTTCACAATAATCATCGTTGAAATCACGATAGATTTCTCTCTTATCATCCACGAGAATATAGCGTTGTTTCCTATCCCCTTTCCAAAAATGGGTTAGATGTTCCATTTTTAAATCAACAATGATATAAGGGTAAATATAAGAATGAGTAAAAAAAGAGGAAGTAAAATCAATTTCAAGTTCCTCGAGCAGGAGAAAAGGAAGAGGAAGACCATCTCGAGCTAATTGTTCTTTATGTTTTTGATGATTATTTACTTCTATATAAAGATGTGTATTATATACCGCGTTTTCGATATGAAAATATGTTGAATTCCGATGAATATCTTTCTTATCTAATTTAAACGTGTAAAAAGGTTTCAAATTTAAAATCGGAAATTCCAACATTCGATTGATTGTGTCTCTCAACGAACCTAATTCGAAGGTTTGAAGATTTATATCATACATCGAATTACTGGATGGATTATTGAATATATGAGTAAAAATGTATTGATCGATTTTATCTACCGTTGTTGAATCTAATATTTTCCTACACTCTTTTTTATCCTGACGTTTCTTTTTATACATATCTAAAATAGTAGTTAATTCTCTTTTCGCATTCATTCTATCACTTAAAAAAGTCATTATAGAATGAACTGTATATCTTTTTAAACTTTTTATCGTAATTGTGAATTTCGCTGTAATCGTTGTGCTATTCGCATCTTGGAACTTACTTGTCGTTGGACACCAGAATTATCAATTTCAAGTGTTTTAATTTTAGGAGGACATCGGGAGAACCCATTTTCAATGGATGGATAACATATGTAATACTTTCTGTATCTTGAGGAAAACATATTCTATACTAAAGGTAAATATTATTTTCTAGACACCTTTATTGTAAATGAAATGAAAGAACATAACACCTCGTTCCATTAAAGAATATGGTGTATTTGGGTGTGTATCTAAGTAGTTAATTTTATGATGTTTTCCATCTATACTATAACGAAGAGTAATGTATTGTTTTTTTATAAGTGTTTTTATAGAAACCTTGGAAAAGAATGTGTTCCACGTATCTTCTCTGGATACATCCACAGGAACACTCTTCGTAAATCCTTGGTAAGGAACGTCACACAAAATAACAGAACGCATAAGGTTTATTTTTTATCATTTAAGACAAGAGTAATCAATTTTATACAAAATTGAAAGGAATATAAATAGTAAATACATAGTATCTATACACATCGAATACAATGAGCGTTCAAGATAAGGATTTGGCAAATGTATATGAGAAGAAGAGTGATCGGATGCATATCCTAGATACACCTGATACATATATTGGTTCCATTGAAGAAGATACAATTCTGAACTGGACGTATGATGAAACATCAAATAAAATGGTATATAAAGAATTCAAATGGATCCCTGGATTGTATAAATGTTTCGATGAAGGTATTGTTAATGCTCGAGACCATTATATTCGAATGCAAGAAAAAGTAGATCAATCTAAAGATAATTTACCTGTGAAAAATATCGAGGTCGCCATCGATAATGGATGTATTACCATCTTCAATGATGGCAATGGAATTGATATTGCGAAACACCCCGAATATGATATATGGATTCCTGAAATGATCTTCGGTCATTTACGAACTTCCACTAATTATAATAAAACACAGAAAAGAATTGTGGGAGGTAAGAATGGGTTCGGCTTTAAGTTAGTACTCATTTATTCCACATGGGGTCGAATTGAAACTGTGGATCATATTCGTGGTTTAAAGTATATCCAAGAATTCAAGAATAATCTCTCTGTCATTGAAAAACCGAAAATTACAAAATATAAAGGGAAACCATATACTAAAATTTCGTGGATTCCAGATTATAAACGATTTGGAATTGAAGGAATGAATGACGAGATGTATTCACTCTTACGAAAGCGAACATATGATATTTCCGCAGTCACCTCGAAAAATGTCAAGGTGAAATTCAATTCCACTCTTGTTCCTATTAAGACATTCGAGCAGTATGTAAATTTATATATTGGAGCAAAGGGAGAGAGTAAGCGCGTCTATGAAGAAGGAAATGAACGATGGGAATACGCAGTCTCTCTTACACCGGTTGAAGAATTTACACAAGTTTCGTTTGTGAATGGTATCTATACAAACCGAGGTGGTAAACACGTGGAATATATATTGAACCAAATTATTCGAGGGATTGTCGCACATATCGAGAGTAAGAAAAAAGTGAAAGTGTCGGCTTCCTCAATTAAAGAGCAATTGATGTTGTTTGTGAATTGTGTGATTGAGAATCCAGCGTTTGATAGTCAAACAAAAGATTATATGAATACACCTGTATCGAAGTTTGGTTCTACATGTAAAGTAAGTGAAACTTTCATTCAGAAGGTCGCTAAATTAGGTGTGTTGGAACAAGCAATCAATATTAATAATGTAAAAAACAATAAAATAGCAAAGAAGACGGATGGAAAGAAGACGAAAACGATCAAAGGAGTTCCAAAATTAATTGACGCAAATTATGCGGGGACGCCGAAATCCATTGATTGTACTCTCATTCTATGTGAGGGTGATTCAGCAAAAGCTGGTATTGTCTCTGGATTATCAAAGGAAGACCGAAATTATATTGGTATTTATCCCTTGAAAGGAAAGTTGATGAATGTTCGTGATGCCTCGATTAAGAAGATTGCGGATAATAACGAAATCAATGATATTAAGAAAATTATGGGATTGGAATTAAACAAAAAGTATAAGGAGAAAAGTGACATTCAATCTTCGTTGAGATATGGAAAGATTATGTTGTTGTGTGATTCAGATGTGGATGGTCACCATATCAAAGGATTATGTATCAATATGTTCCATTCCTTATGGAATGATTTGGTGAAAAATCCGAATTTTATTACCTATATGAATACACCCATTCTCAAGGCACGAAAAGGATCTTTGGAATTGAATTTCTATAATGAAGAGGAATATCATCAGTGGAAAGAAACAAATTCGACAAAAGGATGGACGATTAAATATTACAAGGGGTTAGGGACAAGTACAGCAAAGGAGTTCAAGGAGTATTTCAGAGAGAAGAAAGTTGTATCCTTTGAATATGATGATAAGACTTGTGACGAGGATATTGATAAAGTATTCAATAAAAATCGAAGTCAGGATCGAAAGGGGTGGTTGGAAAATTATGATAAGTCTCTACGACTGGATATTTCAGATGCCACTATTTCATATAGCGACTTTATCAATAAAGAACTCATTCATTTCTCGAAATATGATTGTGAGAGAAGTATTCCGAATATGATGGACGGATTGAAGACCAGTTTAAGGAAAATTCTTTATTCAGCATTAAAACGCAATTTAACGAAAGAAATTAAGGTTGCTCAATTTGGCGGATATGTGTCAGAACATAGTGGTTATCACCATGGTGAAAACAGTCTTATGAAGGCAATTGTTGGAATGGCACAAGACTTTGTAGGTTCTAACAATATTAATCTTCTTGTTCCAATCGGACAGTTTGGAAGTCGTTATCAAGGAGGAGATGATTCAGCATCGGAAAGATATATTTATACACAACTCCAAAAAATTACGGGATATATTTATCGAAAAGAGGATCTTCCCATTTTGGACTACTTGAATGATGACGGACAAATGGTAGAACCCGAGTTTTACACACCGATTATTCCAATGATCTTAGTAAATGGAACCAAGGGTATTGGAACTGGTTTCAGCACTACTGTTCTTGCCTACAATCCACTAGATATTATTCACCATTTACTCGAACGCCTCGAACACGGTTCATCCTCATATGAGATCCGACCTTATTATGAAGGATATAAGGGTGAAATTACTAAAATCGAGGAATACAAATATATGTTTAAAGGATGTTATACAAGAAAAGGAGACGAAATAGAGATTACTGAATTACCAGTAGGTGTATGGACTGATGATTACAAGATATTCCTTGAGAAATTAATGGACGATACTAAGGTGAAATCTAGTGTTCTTGTGAAAGAATATAAGGATATGAGCACTGATGTCAATGTTAATTTGGTGGTGAAATTCCATAAAGGGGTTTTGGATAAGTTGGAAAAAGACGGAACTAACGAACATTATAATGGTATTGAAAAGATGATGAATTTAGTAACTACGAAAACCACAACAAACATGCATCTCTTTGACTCGAACCAAAAGTTGAGAAAGTATGATAATATTTATGCTATTATTGACGATTATTACAATATTCGTCTTCTCTATTACACTAAAAGAAAGGAATATATGCTAGAAAATTATCAGAAAGAAATTGTTCTTCTCTCGAATAAGGCACGATTTATTATGGAACAGTGTAATAACGAATTGGATCTTCGTCGTAAGAAGAAAGACGAATTGATTTCATTGTTGGAGTCTCGAGGTTATGATAAGATTGATGAGGAATACCGCTATTTGAGGAATATGCCAATGGATAGTGTGATTGAAGAAAATATTACTAAATTATTAAAAGAGAAGAATGAGAGAGAGAAGGAATATACAATGTTGAAACAGTGTAGTGAAGAAATGTTGTGGAAGAGAGAATTAATGGAATTGAAAGAACAATATATTGAATTTAATAAGGAGAGAGAAATGAAACAAAATCAAGTTTCAGTTCCATCAAAGAAGAAGAAGCGATTAGTAATAAAGAAACATTAGGAATGATTAGAATGATTAATTACCTCTGGGTTATTGGTAACACCATCCCACATAATTCCACAATCATTCGCCCATTTAGCCTTTTTACGAAGACCAGTAACACCTTTTAAATCATTCTCAGATAATCCTGATATAAATGTATTATAACTTGCTTGATTACATTTTCCAATGTTTGTGTTTCTTTCATTCACAATACATCGATATTTCCCATCCTCTCCCTTTTCAACTTCCCAATAATCGGGACAATCACCAATGACTGGTGGCCATTTCAGATCATACTTCGCATTATTTACTAAATATCCTACCATAATCAACATTCCTAATAAGAAACATAACGCAACCACTATCACAATTCGATTAAACGTCCATTGTTTGGTGTTTTGGTATAAATAAACAATTAACAATACTCCCATCAAGACAAATAGAATAGAAAATGTTCGGAAGTTATTTCGGATAAACATTATATAATATATATATAAATTTATTTTTCTTTTCTATTTGTATAGAAATGAACTATAGTTACTCGAATATAAGTGATACAATTCAAAAAGAATTATTGAAAGGAACGAATGGACGAGTAGATATTAGTCAACCCAATTTATTCCAATTTGAACTCTTTAAACACCCAGGGATTAATTACAATAACAAGGCAAATTATCGTGGTGGATTACAAGGGAATATCGAGGAGACGACTTTATCTCGTGTATTTTTTTCAAAGGAAAACATGAATATTATCCAAAACGGTATTCGTGCGGGTGTTTATAAATTATCGAAAGGCTTGTATAATGTGGCACGAGCGGATGAAACTAATCTAAAGATCATTATGCGAAGCCTCTTCTTACAATATTCTGCCAATCAACCCACAAATATTCGAGAACAAGTCCAAGCACTTAATCAGATTGTGCTTGATTATTGTGTTCCAAGTGTATTAAATGAAGCCGAGTCTTATTTAAAATATAAGAATGATGTAAGCACCCTTGCGACACCTCATGCGTTACCTACCTCCACAACTAACAAAGGAAATAAAATATTGGAATTACAGAAATGGTTTTAATATAAATAATAAGTTAAATATATATTTTTTATATTGTATATGTTTTCATATGATCCTACCTACAATACAATTCTTCATCGAGAAGAACTATATAAGACTATTCAAGAAGATTTAAAAGAATTCGAAAAGGAAAAACATAATACCGCAGTTACACGTGGGTTTTATGTGTATGGGGAATGTTCAACAGGTAAATCTGTATTTATAAAAGAGTTATTAAAGAATTCTAATTATGATATTATTGTCTATAATTCAGCAGATATTCGAAATAAGGCATTTATACAATCCATGACCGTAAACGAACAAAGTGAACGAAGTGTTCTCTCTCTCTTGAAAGGAAAACAACAGAATATTTGTGTAGTGATGGATGAAATTGACGCATTAAATATGGGTGATAAAGGATCAATTACTTCGTTAATCAAATTAATTCGTGGAAAAAAGACGAAGAAGCAAAAAAAAGAGGAAAAAACAATTCTTCCTATTTTTTGTATTGGAAATAATGGAAGTGATAAGAAAATCAAAGAATTAATGAGTGTATGTCGATGTTACAAAATGGAATCACCCTATTCTTCAGAGATTTCAGCATTATTACATCATCGATTACCTATTTTAAAGAACGAACAGGAATTAACTGAACGAATTGTTTCTTACATTGATACAGATTTACATCGATTTCATTCTATGATTCATTTATTCCAAGAGAGTTCTTTACAAGATATGAGAGAATATATTACCACCACAAGCATGTTAAAATATAAAAACACAAATCAAGAAACAAAGGATAAGGTTCGATATTTATTAACAAATAATGTCAGTTTCTTAGATCATAATGATATTATTAATGAAACTGACCGAACTACACTTTCTCTCTTATTCCACGAAAATATTATTGATATTCTAAAGACGAGGAAACAAGACAAAGAATGTATCTTTTCATTCTATTATAAGTTCTTGAATAATTTCTGTTATGCGGATTATATTGATCGAATTACTTTTCAAAAACAAATCTGGGTATTTAATGAATTATCCTTTTTAATCAAGACAGTATATAACAACAATCTTCTTCATAAGAAGTATCCATCACTTGTAAGTAGAAATGAAGAGAGAGAAATTCGATTTACGAAGGTTTTAACCAAATATTCTACAGAGTATAATAATCTTCTCTTTATGATTACCTTATGTCACAAATTGGAAATGGATCGAAAGGATTTACTCTCTTTCTTCAAGTATCATCGAGAGAATACTTCCATAGAAGACTTACATACACAGATTGAACGATACGATATCACTAAACTGGATATTCAACGTATGATGCGTTTTCTAGATAATCATCTTGATTGAATTATTTTCTCTCATATACATATATGAACCCTTACAAGAATGTAAATTGGTTTAATTATTCATCCAAAGTGTATACAACACACCGTCGTATGAATGTGGTGTTTAGTGAAATGTCTCGTCGTGTTCTCACGAAAAATCTCTCCAAGACCTTTTATCCGATTCGTTCAACAGATGTATCTGATCGTGTCACATTCCTCAAGATTAAGACGATTGGACGTTCTAGAATATAATATATACCCATAATATATGAGTGATAAACCACCAATATATTTCGGACCCCCCTTTTATTTTTGCAGAAATCAAAATCCACGATTTAGAATTGGATGTCAAGGTGAATTATTATTGCCTAAAAAAGCAATTATATTTAACAAACCCGAAAATCGATTAACACGTCGTGAAATTAATCGATGGCGTTTAAAGTTTAAAATACGATAATATTATTTTCTCATGTTATGATATAATAATGCCTCAAACTGCTGGAAGACCACGCCGAAACAGAACTCAACAGAACCGACCACGAACACGAAGACAACGCCGTCATACACGCCAACCAGATGGGTTATACCACATTGGGGGTGACAAATATCACGAGTTAGAAGGGTCTCGTGCTCAAGTGAAGTATCAGGATGACAATGGTATATGGAGTGCGTATCGAACCCGTGGAGGTCTCACACGTAAAGATCTCAAGTATAACCCTCAAGGTCGTATTGTATCTGTAGCACGAAGCAGACGTGCTCGTCAAAATCGTAATTTAGGCAATCATCTTCAACCAAAGGGGTCTGGAACATTCGGTTCCGCAAATAACTAATTATTTAGAAAAATATGTATCGAAGAATTCTTTCGACACAACATAGGGTAGTTTATGTCTTCTCGCCCATACCAAATATTCTTCATAATCGAGATTCTCAGTTTGTGTCATATATTCTTGAAGATCCTTTTTCTTGTTCCATAACGAAGAATATACACCATACAAAAGACGATTATTTCTTATCTCAATATTTGGATAGAAATGATTAATAATATTAAGTATAGTGTCTTCTTTATAAGAAAAGGAAATAGATTTCTTCTCTTGTTTTTTCCACGAGTTAAAGATTTGATAAACTTCGCTAATTTCATACGAAGATAAATAATCGCTTGTTTGTTGCGTATCAAAATGTTTAGAGAAAAAATCATTAATAAAATAGTGAATATGATCTAAATATTTGCTTGTTACACCTAACCATAAACCGTTTGTATATTCAACATGTTTAGCAACTTCTTCAACAAATTCCCCATTAAACATCAATCGTGGAAGATGTAATTCTTTCAAGTAATAATGAAAGAGATAATACATTTCTTTATCTTGGATATTCATATTTGTATTTTTCTGAATATATTTTGTAAGGAAATCATCCACAATCGATGATTTTGTTTTCTCATTCACATACAGAGTATAATCTCTCACTTCATTATTATTACAATACGATTGAATGAAGTTCTCGCTGTTCGAATACCGATACGAATAATGACACGAGACGACAATAATGTTGTAAATGTTTTTATCTATGAATTTCTTACATAATTCTAATAGACTTGTATGAGTATGGATCTCCACAGTATTTAATAATCGTATATCTTTATAATTATGATTATGATACTTCGATTTAAAATATTGAGAAATAAACTTATTTTTCAGATTTTGTTTCCCATATAATAATTCTTGGATTGTATCTTCTATGAATCGAAGAAGGTAGGTGATATCGTTTGATGTAATAAAGACTTTATGAAGTTTCTTTTTGAGAATACAATCTCCCAAAATAGTCAATAGATATTTAGCACTATCTTTATCCTTCGTTATAAATTGTTGGAAAAATACAAGTATATCTTGAATAGTTTGAGATTCCGGAGTAGCAGAGGTCAGTATATTGTTCTTAATGGAATCGTAAAATACCTTTTTGATATTGTCTTTATGTTTCAAGAGAACAGGATACCTATTTAATTGATTTAGTAAATTATACCATATCATATTTCTATCAATGATGGAATAATTATTATGATCGTATTTGATGAAAATATTACACTCGGGAATATAGAAATACGGGTGATTACGATTATATTCTTGAATAAAAGACTGAATATCTCGTTTAATGGTATTTATTTTCTCCTCCTTTCTCCTCTTTGTTTCTTCCTTCCTTTTCTTAATTACAGTATAATTCTTGATGTACTTTAAATAATCTCCATATTCTTCCTTCTTCAATTGAGAGAGAACACCTTCTACACTTTTAATAATATCACGTTCGTTCATATATATTTTATAAGTTTTTATATTTAAGTATTTAAAGATAATACAAAAATATATATAAATTATGAGTTCGAATGTCTTAGAAATTAAAACAGTCCAAATTGCTGCATTTCGAACATTAATGACGGCAATGAAGGATATTTTGCTTCAGACAAATATCACCTTCCAAAAAGACGGACTTCGTATTATCAATATGGATAAATCCCACGTCATTCTCTGCCATCTCCATTTGAAGGCAGAAAACTTCGAGGAATACTTTTGTAAGCATAATAAGATTGTAATTGGTGTCAATATGTTCCATTTATTCAAGTTAATCAATAGTATAGACAATGATGATACACTCACGATTTACATTGAAGAAAAGCACTACAATGATGGTGTAGTAGAGTATTTAAGTCTCAAGTTCGAAAACGGAAATATTCGTCAATGTAAGACTCAACTTCTTCGACTGATTGAACCAGATTACGAGGAATTAGAGGTTCCCGATGTGAAATTTTCTTCAATCATTAATATGCCTTCCACAGATTTTCAGAAGATTATTCGTGATTTATCACCTTTATCGGATCGTATTGAAATCAAATGTATAGGAGATGAATTGATATTCAGTTTGGAGGGACCCTTCGCAAAGGTGAAAATTATTCGTTCCGAATGCCATGGGAATTTAGAATATACGAAGAAACAGGAATCAACAAATATTATCCAAGGTGAGTTCCCATTAAAGTATTTGAATTATTTCATTAAATGTACGAATTTATGTAATATCATTGAATTAATGTTGGAAAACGATCTTCCGTTAGTTGTGAAATACAATGTTGCGGATCTTGGAGTTCTAACACTTGGTCTCGCCCAACTTCCTAAAAGTTAATTTCTAAATAAAGGTATATGAAAAGGTTTATTTTAGAACAACAACTAATTCCGGCAACATTGGGAATTATATTTGGTAACGTCATTGAACGCTTTTTCAATATGTTTATGGTTGCGTTTATTACACCTTACTTAATGGGTGTGAATGTATATAATTCAGAAATAAATCAATTTATTACAGTATCCATTGAGTTATTTGTGATTTTCATACTCCTCTATCTCTTCATTCAATATATATTATTACCCTTATTAGAAGATGAAACTGATAAAAAAGAGGAGAAAATGGAACGATGGAATCAATTTATGATAGATTTACATAACCGAGATCAATATTCTGGCGTATGAGATTTAAACAATACACTATTACATTCTAGATAGGGAATACTATTAATAATAGAGGATGATTTATAGAATGTATCCGACATCCATATTTTGAGAATACAGAAATTCCGTTTGGGTGAAATCGATACGCCATTAATTTTATCAATAACAGAGGGGTTACTGGAAACGGTGCGACCTATCAATGTATAACATAGATTTTTCCATGCATAAAACACATTTTTATTATGGATTTTATACGAGAAACAACCACCCTGTTTGTTGTGTGTATCTTCCCATACAGGTTTTATATCATTCTTCATTAAAAACAACATACAATTTTTCACTAAGGTATCAGGAATGGTCTCATACAAAGAAATTGCTTCTTCCACATGATGAAAGGTTAATACTTCTTTATAACTATCTAATTTCCAATTCGTATCGTGAGGTAAATGTGTGTATAGAGTCCACTTATCTTTCAATGGATGAAAAGAAGAGTATTCCATTCCTTCTATATTCATATGTATATCAATACATATACATATGTTTAAATTAATTATTTAATATTATAACCTTCCTTGGTAATGACAATCGTGTGTTTATTCATGGATACCTCAGCAACATCACAATTCGTATCCACAATATGGACTGTTATATGATTTAACAAAGGTGATGAAGAAGTAATCTTTTCACCACAATATTTCTCAATGAGTTTCATAAAAAACATTTCATCAAATACATTCCCTATGACACAAAAATGTCTTATTTGGTTTCCGATTTCATAGACACGATCTCGATAGTATAATTCCATACTCATGAAAGGTTCCACCACTGTGTTTTCTTTATCCTTGAGAGAATAATAATATTCTTCTCCTCGTTCAAATCGTTTAAATACAATTTCCTTTCCATCAACAGTATATCTAAAATCCTCCTTTTCTCGATTTCGAGGGGTTTGAATCTTTCGATACATATTTTCTATTGGTGCCATCACATGGTCATCATATAACATCTTGATGGATACGATTTTATCCAACGACCAATAAATAACCGTATCTTTATGATATCGTAATCGTTCACGAAAATTTGAAGGGTGTGATATGTATTCCAAGGTATAGAAACAACATAGAGAGAGTGTCAATCCAATAGAGTTATAATAAAAGAAATCGTACAACATATTATACATGTAATATATTTCTTTAAATTATTTCATCTTGTTCATTAGATTCTGCTGCTTCTTTTTCTTGTTGTTCTCTCTTGGTTGCTTCTTCAACATATTTCAAATCTTCTTCTGTATTCTCATAATCAAAGAATGTTGCCGGTCTACAGAAACGATGACAATCCTCATCTTTTTGACAACGTACTTCTCCATCTTTGCTTTCACCTGGTTCTTCACATTCCCACGGACACATCCTCTTGATCACTCCTCCAATGAAAGAAACTTCACAATGTTCGCTAACACCTGACGCAGGCATACACCCAGCAGGACATACATTACGAACACGTTTTTCTAATATACCTTCTTCACTTGGTTCTGGTTCTTTCTCTCCTTCTTTCTTCAGCAAGTCTTCCTCAGTGTGTTTGACAATATCATTCACATCTTGTTCCAAGTTATATTCCTCTTTTCTCTCTGTATCATCGTCTAACAATCCATTATTCTCCTCAATTTGACTACGATGAAAACGTCCATCACGTGTATAAGACGATGTACGCATGGGGTTAAGTGTGATTTCATCAAACTTTTTATACATATTCTCTTGCTTTTTCTGAATACGTTTAATATCTTTCTGAATACTATCTATTCGACCATTCTCTCGTGGTGGTTTCTTACGTTGTGTATCAATATCCTTCGATTCTTGAGGTCGGTTGTCAATATATTCTGGTGTAACTTCTTGTTCGATACCTCGCTCGGTCATATGAATACGACCTTTAGCAGGATCCAATCCAAATACATATAAGAGGATGGTAATAATCAGTGTCATAAGAATAAATGGAATAAACACGAGGATCCAAGAGATTACACCTAAACCTCGATCACACATATAGTTCAATAAAAAGGTGAAGAACAACGCTACCCAAAACTTAATGAATGCCACATTGAATAAACCTTGAGACGTATCCATAATGATTTGTATTGTCGAAAAAATAACATAAATTAATGCTGGAGGACACAAGTTTTCAAGAAACATATATATATTAGACAAGAAAGTATTATTTACCTTTTATTGCGTTTAATATATAAAAGTTATTTAATCTTATAAATCATATGAGCGAAGAATATACCAAAGAACAAATTAAAAATATGCTTATGCAACATATTTTTAAGAAAAGTGTGGTTATCAAACATAAGAATAAACTCATTGATATGATTATGACACAGACTACTTATGATTACAATGAAGCAATCATTAAATTAGCATTATTCAATTACAATTATGTGAATGTGATCCGCGACTATCTAAAACCAATGAATGAACGTATAAAAGAAGTGAAAGAAGACAATCGTTCCTTACAACAAAAGATGATGGGTGAAATACGCCATTTTATGGATACAGTAGCTAGTGAATTTGAGAAAAGAAAAGAGAAATAACTTATAACCCCCACTTATTATCATTCAATTGTAGTTGTTGAATTGTGGGTTTATTTCTTGATAATCGGTATTCCTTGTTTGTTTCTGTGCTTTTCAAGCGTTGAATGTCATTATTTTCCTCATGTAATTCGGGTAGGACACGTGTTAGAGGTTTATCTAACACAAGAAGAATACTATCATTTGTAAGCAAACTTCGATATTCTTGAATGGATAAATTTCCGTAATATTTATCCAAGATGTAATGAGGATTAGGAGCAGGTTTAATATTCCGTGTATAATTGAAGATTTTACTGTATATATTATTCAACATACTATACCGCTCCCATTTCACTGATGTATCAATTTGTTCGTTACACAAATATGCCACCGCACACTCCGGACTACAGAAACATCCATATACTTCATATGTTTCATTAATAAATGTTTTCGGAATATAAACAGGTGGATTGTCAAAACCATACGTGCACCAGAAACAGTCGGATTTCTTATCCGTCACCATATTTGTATGTAACTTATGCTGAAGATCCTTTAATTTATCCCAAATATGACGTTTCTTCTCCATACCAATGGATTTTGTTTCTATCTCCATATTTGATACACTGGTGTCAATATTACAATAATGAATGGAGGAGGTAGGATTAATTGAAGTATCGTTATTATCATACGCATTGATATTATGAACGACTGGTTCATACTTGAATTGACTCAAGAATACACTCTCCTCTTGAATGTCATCCTCCGTACATTTAAGTTTAAGGATAATATTGGGAATTTTATTCGAGTTCATCTCCATGTCTTCGGCTGTAGTCTTGATAATCTTCCCTCCTTTTGGTTTCCGTCCTCGCTTCTTTGGAACTTTCTCATTCACTTCTACCACACCATTCTCTATATTCTTCTCTTGTATCTTTTTTAACATTTCTAATTCTTTTTTACTCTTCCGTCCCCTCTTCTTCTTAATGACACAATTTCCATCCTTGTCATATTGCTTGACCATTACAGAATTCGTCTTGTCATCAATATAATTAATTGTGTCATTCGATACCACCTCTTCATATTTAAATACCATTTATAGTAAAAAATAATATTTTCATTTATATTATTTTAATATATTATTTACTATTGTAACAACTTCTACAAAGAGGTATATAATTATCAACACCAATAACAATGACATCGGTTTCTTCACTAATTCGATGACTAAACAACGCCTCCCGCCCATTGGAACAAGATACACACAAAGATTTCAGTTTGACAATGTCATCACATTCAGCAAGTAGCATTGCCACCGCTGGAAAAGGACGTTTTAAGTAATCACCATCCAACGCGGCAATATAAACATTCTTTCGATACTTATTCACTAGAATATTCACAACTTCATAAAGATCTGGAAAGAATTGACCTTCATTAATGAAAAAGCCATCCACGGATTGGATAAGGTTTTCATTATCTAAGAGAGAAGAGAGAGTCAACATAGGAACACATTCAACCATTTTTCCTTGATGGGATGTCAATTCATAACTTTCTCCATATCGTGTATCCTCCTTGTAATTGATAATATAAGGTTGTTTCTTACATATCAAATATTTTTCATAAATATCAATCAGTTTGGTAGTTTTTCCTGAAAACATAGGTCCCAAGATTAGTTTCAAATATCCGACATCTAATAATAGTTCCTCCATTGTATACCTTTAGAGTGAATAGATTGTTTAATTCAATTTTATTAAATTATAAAATAGTTATAGATATAAACACATACATAAATGATATAATTATGAATAAAGTAAATACGTGGACTGAAAAATATCGTCCAGTAGAATTAACGGATATTGTATTGGACGATACGAATAAGACACTCTTACAGAATATTCTCTCTCATTCACAATTCCCAAATTTATTATTTTACGGACCGCCTGGAACGGGAAAAACAACTACCGCAATTAATTTAATAAAAGAGTATCATAAACGCAATCAACAGTATGGAAAAGAATTGGTGATTCACTTGAATGCGTCTGACGATCGAGGAATTGATATTATACGAAATCAAATATATAATTTTATCAATACAAAAACACTCTTTGGAAATGGTATGAAATTCATCATTCTGGACGAAGTAGATTACATGACCAAATCCGCACAACAAGCATTAAAATCCATTATTCATCGAAAGAATGACCGTGTTCGATATTGTCTTATTTGTAATTATATCAGCAAAATAGAGAAAACTCTTCAAAAGGAATTTATCCATCTTCATTTTAATAATTTATCGAGTGACTATGTATATACTTATTTAAAACATATTATTGAAAGCGAAGGATTAGATATCCAAGAAGCAAAAGTGAAAGAAGTGATTTCTATGTTTAATAATGACATTCGAAGTATGGTGAATTTTATTCAATCAAATAAAAACACATTACAAGGAAGTAAAATAATCAACGAAGTTCTATGGGAAAATATATGGAGAGAAATAGAGAGAAATACAAACGTAGACGATTTCTATATAAAAATATATGAGTGGATGGTAACCTATAATATGAATGAATCTGAAATTGCTATCGGATTTTTCAAGTATTTAATTTCAACCTATCCCACCATTCCATCCATCTATCAATCTTATACCTTTCTTATTCACGAACCTGATATTAATACGGAATATATGCTAAAATATATGTTTTTTAAAACGAAGGAGTTTCTTTATATTATAAAAAATAATTGATTTAGAAGAATATAAAGAACCATTATCATATTTATTCTAATGGACATTGATGATGCGTGGGACGAATTTATCCATTCTACTGATAATGATTTCGTAAGTAACCATAAAGAAGAAGAAGAAGTTATGAATGTTATGCCAAAATGTGGAGATATTTATATTTCTACGAAAACAAAGATTATTTATATGAAATTGTATTCCAAAGATGAGGAAGTGAAAGAGTATATGGATATTAATACATTATTTTGGAAAATACCTGTTCTCGATTATTATACACAAAAGAATGGAATCATCAAAAAACAAATTAAAATTACAGCCACCACTCCAGAAGAAAGCGATAATATTAATGAAATGTTAAAGAGTGAAACCATATATCAGAGAGATGTATTACATGATTCTCATCGGGGGAAAAAATATAAAAAAGTGGAAAAGATTTCATGTGGATTATGTAAGAAAGATTTCCTCACTGTACGAAGCAAACGGAAAAGTGCGTTTTATAATTGTTTTGCCTTAGTCATTCGTATTCGAGATAAGGATACATTCAAGGAGATGCATGTGAAAGTATTCAATTCCGGTAAGATTGAAATCCCAGGAATACAAGAAGATACGATCCTACAATCCGGATTATCTATTCTGAAGTCGCTTATTTCAGATATTACACATTATCGCGTTGAATACCAGATGAATACGGTGGAAACGGTGTTGATTAATTCTAATTTCACATGTGGATTTTATATTAATCGTGACAAGTTATTCAAGAAATTAAAGATGAAATACGGTTTAATTACTATGTTCGACCCATGTTCTTACCCTGGAATTCAATCTAAATTCTACTATAATAAGAACAAAGAAACCCAAGATGGAATATGTCATTGTGAGCATCGTTGTTCCAAGGGAGGAAAAGGAAATGGAGAGGGACATTGTATTGAAGTTTCGTTTATGATTTTCCGAACGGGGTCGGTATTAATAGTAGGTCGGTGTGAAGAATATGTTCTTTATAAAACCTATCATTTCATTAAAGAGATTTTGGAGAGAGAATATATGGAGATTAATGATGGGAATATTTCTCTCGAAGATGTCAAAGTAAAAACTATTAAGAAAACAAAAAAGATCCAAATTACGGTAGAAAATAATATAGAAAGTATATATAATGGCACAAGCGTGCAATGTTGATAAAGTATTGAAATATTGCGTCCAAGGGTATGAAAATATGGGATTTCATCGTCTCTACTCTATTTTTTATGATGAGCGGATTGAAATTCATGTTCCTCAATATGCCTTTGAGGTTGAAGTGATACTATCTTCACTCGAGAAGTTGAAGAGTTATATGAAGAAACATAAACACACTATTGAGCCAACTGTGTATCGTAGTATGGAGAAGTATTTTCGATATTGTCGAGCAATGATTGAGAGAAGAGAGAACCGTGTGAAAGTAGGAGATAAGGTATTATTGAGATATAATCGAGATAGTTTCAATATGATGGTGAAAGACATCTTTAGCGACTTCGCAACAATCTGTGTATATCTATTTCGACAACGTAGACAATCTGACGCAAAGGTATTATTGAGTGAATTAATAGATCTTGAAGTTTTAGATTTGCTTCAATCGCGTGACCGACCTTCACGATGGTTTTATACCTTACTGTTAAATAGTATTCAAGATACATACAAAGATAAAAAAATGGATAATCCTTTATATACATATTTATCTTCTCTCACAGTTGAAGGATGCGATCAATTCTTGAATCATTATATTATGTTATTTGAAATCGTCCAAGTGTTATTGGTAGATAAGAATTTGCCAGCAGTTCCAAAAAGGAAAGGTGGAAACAAATCAAAGAAACGACGGCGTATTGGTAGAAGAACGAGAAGGCGTGTTAGAGAGTAATTTCATCACCAAAATACCACGAAAACACACGATCAGGGGATAATGTAATTTGTAATAATTCTTGTTCGATTGTTTTACAGAGACTTTGTGCCAAAGGGTGTTTATTTTTTTCCATTCGATACACTTGTTCCAATGTAAGCGGACAGTCTTTCTCTCTTATATCGGGTTTATACTCAGGTTTAAAATCATAGTTGTCTTCTATATATTTTGTAAGAACATGAAAAGGGAGTGGTTGAGTGAATGAAACACATCCTTCAAAGGTATATACCAAAGAACACGATGGAGAAATCTTCCATTTATTTAAAGGTTGATTAAAGGAAATACATTCAAAGAACATTCCATTCATTGTCTTGACATTGGATACGTCCCAATATTGTATATCTCCGTTGAAGAGAGAACATTCAGAAAACATATGTTTCATATACAAAACATTACTTGTATTCCATTCGTTTAAAGGTTGATTGAAATTCCGACAACCTTCAAACATACAACTCATATTCATTACTTTCTTTGTATTCCATCGGTTTAGAGGTTGATTGAATTTTCGACAATTCATAAACATACTTTCCATATCTTCCACTCGTTCAGTATTCCAATGTTCTATACTTTGATTGAAATTATAACATTGGCTAAACATCGCCCACATACTTCTACATTGACTTGTATCGAAATAAAGGGGTTGATTGAAATTCCAACACCCTAGAAACATATGATCCATCGATTGAACGTTGTATGTATTTAGTTGAATTCTACTATTCAGTAATTTACAATTGTAAAACATATAATCCATTGATATAGCACTTATCGTATTCCATTGAGTTGGTTGGTCGTAACTACTACATTGAAAGAAGAACCCATTAAAGGAGTGAACGTTTGAAACATCCCAGTGATTAATATTTTCGTTCCATAGAGAATATTCCGGAACCATTTTATATATGGGAACCAATTGAGTAACATATGTTGTAATTAAATAAGTACCATACATTTGAAACGCAGCTTCGAAATCCTCATTATCTTTCACCACATAATAATCCTTTCCTCGATAGTGAAGAATTCGTCCTTTATCTTCTTCAAAGAGAGAAATCAGAGCAGGTTGTCCTTCTAAGGTGGCAATACGTGCCATTGGAGATAATGAATTTTCCACTTAGAAAAAAAGAGTTTCAATTTTATACAAAAGATATGTTATCCCTTTTCATTACGCAATTTCATTTCGACAATAGGGACAATTCTTATTCTGTTTTAACCACGTGTCTAAACATATATCACAAAAGACATGATTACATTTCGTGCGGATCGCGTTCCGATGTGTTTGTTGAATACAAATCATACACATATGTTCTTCCTTCTGTGTCTCATAATCCACATACGAACAACTTTGAGGAACAGTTACCACATATAGAGTAGTTTCATCATGATTATCTCTCAATGCTTGGTTCCATTGTTCCACAAAGACATTACTACCCTCTTCAGCTTCTGTATTCACACCTCGAATATATCGACATACCACATAAAGGGTCATTACCGTTAATATAAGGAAAGGTGTAAATATAAGCACACCATAGAGGAATACTATAATTATACTTTCAATCATCACTTTTAAATTAGGTAATTCCTTTTTCAAAAGAGTTGTATGAAATCAATTTTAAATAAAATTGACATTTAAACATAATGCTTGTTCTATCTTTATACACCATGTCCAACTATTCCGATTTATCAAAGAAATTAACAAAGGAAATAGAGAGAAAGGAGAAAAAGCAAGATGGTATCTTCTTTACACCTCCTGAAACCATTCGTAAGAATATCCAACTGCTAGATCCCTACAAGAAGGATATTCGTACTGTGTTAGAACCATCATGTGGTTCGTGTGAATATATTCAACAACTACACGCCTACAACCCCGAATTGGAGATTGTAGGAATAGAACATAATTCAACAATATACGCTTCTATCCAATCCTATACGAGAGAAAACCTTACACTCATTCACGATAACTTTTTAACTCACACTTTTACCCAACAGTTTGACCTTATTATAGGTAATCCACCCTATTATGTCATGAAAAAATCCGATGTGAATCCTTGTTATTATCCCTATTTCGATGGACGACCTAATATCTTCATCCTCTTTCTTCTCCGTTCCCTATCCTTACTTCGTCCTAACGGGTTTCTGAGTTTTATATTGCCAAAAAATTTCCTCAATTGTCTGTATTACGACAAGACGAGAAAACATATTCTTGAACGTTATACGATACTCGATATTGTGGAATGTAAAGATGCCTATTTGGAAACACAACAAGATACTATTCTTCTTCTCTTACGCAACACTCCCCCCACTGAAAATAATTCCACCTACGTTCTCTCTATCTCCAATTATTCTATCTTTGGAACACCTTCAACTATTGAGAAATTACGTTCCTTATACCAAGGTTCGACTACCTTATTGAGAGAAGGGTTTACGGTGAATGTTGGAACCGTCGTTTGGAATCAATGTAAAAAACAATTAACGTCCGACCCTACAAAAACACGCCTTATTTATAGTTCGGATATAGTAGAGAATATGCTTCAGATGAAATCGTATTCGAACAAGGAGAAGAAGAATTATATTGATAAAGAAGGATATACACAACCGGTATTGGTGATTAATAGAGGATATGGGGTCGGAAAATATACGTTCAAATATTGTATTCTCAATGAAAACACTGAGATTCCCTATTTAATCGAAAATCATTTAATATGTATCCAACATCCTACAAAGAAATCAAAAAAAGAACTAATAAAAGCTTATAAAAAAATTATTTCCTCCTTTGAAAACGATCGCACTAGTGAATTTATACAACTCTATTTCGGAAATAATGCGATTAACACGAGTGAATTGGCGTCGATAGTCCCCATTTATGATATTTGAAAACTCGGAAACGCAATTCCATTTCCATTCTTCCACCGCAATAATATTTTTATTTGATGATTATTTTTCGTCATGGCAATATATCTATTTCTCTCGGGTTCTTTTACTACATCCACAATCGTATAATTCCCTTCATCTACTTGATCCAAATGTATATTACCATCCTTATACAACATGTAATACTTATTTTTCTGTGTTCTGAGTAAATATTCCGTCAAGGCCTCTTTCTTGAGATCAACCCTTGAAATAAACAATGAAATACTTAATTTGGAAACTTGTTTCATTGTTTCATAGAATGAAATATCTTCATACTTTCCACTATACTGACTACTTCTCTCACAACCACGATAATATTTCTCTTGATGTTCTCTCATACACGGTGGTTTAGGAGTATGTATTTGAGAGAGATATATGTCTTTCGGTGGTAAAGGTAAATTATATTTCTCCGTCCATAATACAACACATGTATTGTAATAGAATTCTTCATATGACTGTTCCAAGTACTGTGATGGTTTCATTGGAGAGACAAATTGGGGTGTATCTTTCACACATTTCGCGTTATACTTGAATTCAATGAAAAACTCGCGATCATCTAGAAGTAGCTTGAAATCGTAGTGATGAGTTCGACCACCAGCAAGGTGACATCTCACAGAGGGAGTATTAAGATTATGTAATTCTGATAATCGTTTCACGAATAAGTCCAATTCATTCTTCAAATGTTTCCATCGCGGGGAATAGGTATAATACTCGTCTATAATTTCATTATTCAGTATAGATGTAATGATAGTTTCACGAATTTTATTATTTCGATCATTCTTAGAGCGTTGTTTATGGTCGAAGGAATGAATAGAATCATAGGTTAGTGTGATTTTTTCTAGATAAATAGGAGGCAAGGAATGTAATTTTCGATGCCATTGAAAGAAGAAATTATTCAGAATACGAACACTTCGGTTCATGCTTAGATAGGAATAAAAAATAGTTTTTTAATTATTCAATTTTATATAAAATTGACAACAATAGTATTCTTCTTGTTCTCTCTATAACACCGAAAAAAGAATGGTTCGATACGCAAAATTCAAATCACACGATCGCCATTATAAAGAATGGGATCTCTACGATCTTCACACGCTTGAAAAATTAGAAACATCCACATATAGTATCGACCCCATTCAAGAACATTTGATGAATCATGATACTATCTCCATCCAAGAAGACGGTACCTTTCATTCTATTATATATTCTACGTATAGAGAGACAAAATACACAATTTGTGGGGTATTACTGTTTGATAAAATGTATGGATCGATAGGAAAAAAATACTATTTCCGCTTTATCCCCGACGATCATCGTATTCCCGAATTCTTGGTTCCCTATAAATTAACCAAAGTGGGATTTCATAAACGAGAGAAAAACAAATACGCAATTATTTATTTTGACCGTTGGACATCGAAAGATACACACCCAATTGGTTCCCTCGTAAATATCATTGGGGATGTAGATAAATTGGAAAATATATATGAATTTCAATTATATTGTAAAAGTCTCCACTCCTCCATTCGAGAAATCCAAAATAAAGCACAGAAAATACTGAAAGAACAAAAAGAGGAAGAGATTATTCAGAACATTCTAGAACAATTTTGCGTTGAAGACCGGACAGATTGGAATGTACTTACAATTGATCCTACTACAACTCGTGATTATGATGATGCTTTTAGTGTGAAAACGATGAATGATGGGAAAATGATGATTAGTATCTATATTTCAAATGTTGTCTTATGGATGGAACAAATGAAATTATGGTATTCCTTTTCAGAGAGAACCGCAACTATTTACTTACCTGATCGAAAACGTCCGATGCTTCCAAGCATATTATCGGACGCCTTATTCAGTCTAAAAGAGGGAGCAAAACGATTTGCCTTTACGTTAGATATTATTATATCAGAAAATGAAATTATTGATACCGTATTCTCAAATACACTTATCCAAGTATGTAAGAATTACACATATGAGGAAGATAAAACCACATTACTTAGTGAAAATTCCTATCGACAAGTATTTGACCTGATTTCACAATTAAATCGTAAAGATCATAAGTATTGTGATGTTATTCGAGATAGTCACGATGTTATCACTTATTTAATGGTGTTAATGAATGTAACTTGTGCGAAGAAGTTAGAAAGCTACAAAGATGGTATTTATAGAGTCTTAAAAACTCTCCCCATTGAAGAAGAAAAGAAGAGAGAAATCCAAAAATTACCTTCAACAGTAAAGAATTTTGTATGGGGATGGAATAGTCATGGAGGAAAATATGTGATGTATAATACAGAATTTATTCAACACGATGTTCTCCGTCAAAATGTCTATATTCACATTACCAGCCCTATTCGTCGTTTAGTGGATATGTTGAATATGATTAAACTTCAAGAACTCCTTGGATTATATACGATGAGTGAGGAAATGAGTAGCTTTTATAATAAATGGACGTCGTGTGAAAAAATGGAATACATAAATACGTGTATGCGTTCTATACGACATCTCCAAAATGATTGTCATATTCTTCACCTTTGTTTTCACGACGAGACAGTGATGAAACAATCACATACTGGATATATTATTGAGAAGATACAAAGGAATGATGGTATGTATCATTATATTATTTATATACCATCCTTACGGTTCATTAGCTCCTATGTGGATAAAGATCAATATACACTATTTCAAACACATGCGTTCAAATTATACTTATTTAAGGACGAATATAAAATGAAGCAAAAAATTCTCCTTGATAAGGAATAAAATTGAAAATAAATATATGTTATCATAATAAGTAATTTAATGAAAACAGATAAAAAAACCATTGAAACATACTTTCTCTCTAATTATGAAAGCTATGATAAGATGATTACCTATTGTAAGCAACAAATAAAGAAAAACAAATCCGCAAATGCGATGGTTTCTCTTGGTCTTTATTATGATATCATTGAGAGAAATGAGACATTGATGTTGAAATATTATAAAATGGCGTCCAAACTGGAGAATACCAATGCGTATATGAGACTCGCTCACTATTATTCAACCATTGAGAAATATGATAAAATGAAATACTACTTTGTAAAAGCGTTTCATAATTCGTATTGGAAAGCACTTTATTCAATGGGACTTCATTATGAAAATGTAGAAGTGAATGTAGAAAAAGCGAAAAAATATTATGTTATGTATTATCGTCGTGCTCCTGACGATGAACGAGTATTGAAGCGTCTGTATGAGTTATATTATAAAACAGAGGATTGGAATTCTTCTCTTATGTATTACATTAAATATATTCAAGTAGTAAAAGAAATCGTGGATAAAGACAAGGGTATTCATCTCTTGAGAGAATGTAAGGATATCGAAATACCCATTTCACTCATTTATATGTTGTTTGAAATGTATTATTCCACGATGGATATGGAAACAAAGCGTCTTTTATATGCTCGTTATTCTTATGGAGAAAAAGAATGTTTTATATGTCTCCAAGAGAAACCGATTATTACTCTATACCATTGTCATCACGAGGTATGTTATGAATGTTTATGTAGAATTGATAAATGTCCCTATTGTAGAAAATCCATATAATACGATTATACATACAACGAAACATTTTGAATAACATGTTTCAAGAGAATGTCGGGGATTTTGGAAAACAAATTTTTTAATTTCACATTGTGTAATACATCCCATACTCGATCCATCTCCTTACATATATTTACCAATTTCAGTATATATTTCGTGAATTCACCCAAGAATACACCCTTAGGTATGATCTCTTGTTCCAACAACTGAAGACACGCCTCCTCAGTCTCCGCTTTACACCATTCTCGAATACAATTCATAAAATCATATTGAAGTTCATACTCGCTCTCATTTGATGCTTCAAACCCAGTGGTGGTAAGATGAGCGTTGTAAAGTTCCAACATATGTTCCTCTGTATAAGAGAGAAGCGATTCCATAGGGGTTCCTTCATAATACGCCAAACTCGTCGCGCGTTCACTCTTTTCTCCTTCGACGCGGAGCGGAATATAACACGAGAGATAACATACCCATTCTTCCATGGTTTCTAAGTATGGAATACGTCCTTCCTCCATTTCTACCAATATAGAAGAGAGAACGACACCGTTAATTTCTTGGAGGAAGGAACACAGAATACCTTTTTTCGTGATAGTAATCGACTGTTCTTCCAACTTGATATATCCATATGTTTTCAAGAAGGTGATCTGTTTCCTCAATACCACATCTGAAAATGCGGTCATTTCATCCAATGATTCTTTCAATCTTCTTTCTTCATCTTCCAATCTCTTGTAGCAAAGATATTCTTTATATTCTTGTTTGAACGCCTTCGTTTGCCGTATCGCGTTCATTCGCTGTTGATACTGTTTCTT
>SL_7KL_010_BRINEDRAFT_10000028_pt1 | contig 56414 bp, 49 predicted proteins | sample SodLak_010_BRINE_FD_10663 | JGI IMG/M metagenome (IMG submission 10663)
CGGTTAAAAGATAAACCTCTTATAATTGGTTTAGAAGCACCTGCTCCAATTTCAATAGAGTTTACGCCAGGTATTCGGTCTAGCGAGGCAGCTAAAGAACCTGCAAAATTATCTTGAATATATTCAGCGTTAATTTTCTCTATATTTTGAATATTTACAGAAGCCTTTTGTGTTAAAAATACTTCGGCCAATTCATCTTGATCTGTAATCATGATCAAATCAATTTTTTGTGGTAATTGATGAATTTGAATTAGCGTATCTAAAGGCTGAAATCCTAAGTAAGACACTTGGAACCTATACGCTCCTATTTCGTGCGCTTCAAACTGAGCTTCTCCATCAACATTGGTGACGGTATTCCCTATTTCAGAATGTATGTGTGCTCCAAAAAGTGGTATATTTTCTTCGTCGGAAACTCTAACTTGTACTTGATTTTGACCGTATAGTATAGAAGAAAACACTACTGAAGCAATAAGTAGTAGAATTCGCATTTAGAATTGCTTAATTCAATTAAATTTTTGTTTTAAAATCTAGAATTAAGCTGTAAAAGGTGGGGGTTTGTTGTAATATTCGCCTTTGTGTGTTTTTAATGCTTTAAAGATTAATAAAGTAGTAATCGTTTCCTTGTAGGAAATAAAATTTAGAACTTCAAAATCTGTAAATTGAACAGTTTCAAAATCAAATTCATTAAAAACAACAAATTCTTCACAGTGTTCACAATCGGCAACAGTGTGATGATCATGTTGATCTATAATATGTGAATAAGCATGAAAATCTACGCTTCCTAAAACAAGAAGCGTTAGAAAAAACAAAGCGGATATTTTTGTTTTAATTTCCATAGCGGTTGCAAATATAAAAAAAACAAATTATCCAGAAACCCAAAAAAACACATAATCCTACAAATCAAATCATAATAATTGTAAAATATCGTGCATTAACAATAGTATTAATTATTAAAGTCGTTGATTATGTAACTTGATTTTTCTAATTAAAAAATTATATCTATTTTAAATAGTTTAAATAATTATGTAATCAAGCGAATAAGTTTACTTATTTTGCATCAAAAAAAGTGCAAGCAGACATTTTTGGCGAAGCTATCCAAGATTATTACATTAACAAAAAAGAAAATGCTAAGATTATAGTTCATTCTCCTGATTTTGATGATGATGAGATTCCTGTTAGCTATCTTTTTAGAGATGTTGATGAAATGCCAAAAATTGAACAAATTGCGCTTCAGCAAGCCAAAGGGAATATTTTAGAAGTTGGTTGTGGAGCTGGAAGCCATGCATTATACCTACAATCACAAAACAAAAATGTTACAGCAATAGACATTTCGCCTTTATCCATTCAAATTGCCACAAAAAGAGGTGTTAAAAATGCAATTTGTGCAGATTTCTTTAATTTTGAAAGTTCCAAACCTTTTGAAACTATCCTCATTTTAATGAATGGAATTGGAATTGCTGGTAAAACAAATCGGCTTTATGCTTTTTTAGAACAAGCAAAAAAATTGTTAACCCAAAATGGTCAAATCTTAGTTGATTCGTCAGATTTAATTTATCTATTTGAAGATGAAGATTTATCAAATATGTCAAAAATATTATGGTGAATTAACTTATCAAATTTCTTATGGCGATACTAAAAGTGAGGAATTTGACTGGTTATACCTAGATTTTGAACAGTTAAAATTGGTTGCAGAAATGAGTGGTTTTAAAGTCAACTTAATAAAAAAAGGTAGCCACTTTGACTACCTTGCTCAACTTTTTTTGGTGTAATTTTAATTTTGAACCGCTTCAATCGTGTACCCACTATCACGAAGTAATTGAATAACCCCTTTTTTACCTGGTAAGTGCAAAGCCCCAAAACCAAAAAAACTTGGTTTCTCATGCATCATACTTTCAATTATTGGAATCCAACTTTCATTTCTATCATCAAGTAATGCAACGCTACTTCCAGCAAATGAGCTTTGGTCTTCCTCTAAAAATTTCATCATTCCTAAGATATCTTCTTCTTGATAGAGAGAAGTTAATTGGTTTAACTGCTTACGGTATTCTTCTAAATCATTTTGAGTTGATTCTAGCAATTCTTTCACTTGGTCTTCAATAGAAATATCATCTAGTGCTTTCATTTGGTCTTCAATTTCTTCCAGCCCCATGACTGGTTTATTATTGGATTGTGCCATTTGAAACAAAACTAAATCTGAAGCCTGTTGAGAACATCCCAACACAGAAGGAATAAGCATCATATTAATGAAAAGAGGTTTTATATTCTGAGCCATTTCTAAATTCATTCCCATCATTTTTCCTTCTAAATTAGAAGAAAGCATTTCAAATTCTTCATCAGTTAAGTAATCAGAAATCACCTTTCCATCAGGAATAATCATAGATTGCATCATTTTTCCTTGCATATTTTCGTCTCCTAAATCTATCTCCAAAGCAAGTTGCTCTGTTTGTTCAAATGCGTTTTTGGCTTTTTCAGATAAGGAAGCATCGCAAATTGCGTGAATGGTTCCATATAAATAGGACTCTTGTTCTAGCCCATTTCCTGAAACTTTCCAAAGTAAACTGTTTTCTGTGGGTTGAGCAATACATACTTGTACAAGTAGCAGAAGGAGTAAACTAAATAAATTAATTCTTGAATTCATAATTGTTGTTTTTAGTTGTTTTTGACAGTTATAATTCTAGTTAAGAAGCTGTATTAAGCAAATAATACAACTTAAATACTTGGTCGCAAATAACTTCTAAATGTTACAATAAAGATATAAAAAAATTAGCTTTTATTATCCAGTTTTATTCCCATTCTACTTAACATCTTTTTTTCAAAAGCCCAAAAGAACTTAAATTGTCCAAATAAAAATCCAAAAGCTACTAATAAAATTTGGTAAATAGGGAAAATAATCAATATCCTTAATACGTAGTAAAGCGTTACGCCCAGAAAATTATCTGGAAAACTTTCTTTGGTAAGTGATAAAAACTCCAATAAAGGTGCACCAACATAAACCGAGGATGAACCTGTTATCCCGAATACAATAAATATGATAATTAGCTGAAAGTTTGAACTTATTCCCCAGCGCTCTTTTAATTTACTCATATTGCAAAAATAATAATTATATAAGGCTAATCCTACTTATTTTACTAAAATCAAAATAGTATTTAGCTATTTTAAAATTACATTTTCCATTAATTACATCTTGCTCTGTGTATATTTGCATTTTATAATTGTGAATCAAATTGAATGATGACTATTAAAAAAAGGTACAACAGTTGCTTATTGTTAAGTCTTTCACTTGTAATTTTGGCTAGTTTTTGGGCATGTAACTCCCCAAAAAAAGAGAAATTTGACCTTAATAATTTAATAAAGAAAGAGGTAAAATATGCCTCTACATTTTCTATTTATGAAGGTGAAGGCTTTCAAGTTATTGAAGTAAAAGAGCCTTGGCCTAAAGCTGATAAATCATTGATTTATGTAGTTGGTGAAGACCTAAGCCTAGTTCCTGAAAATTTAGAATATCAACATTATATTGAGTTGCCTTTGGAGAAGATGGTTGTTACTTCTACTACTCATATTCCTTCACTAGAAAGTTTAGGTGAGTTAGGAAAGCTTGTTGGCTTTCCTAGATTAGATTATATTTCATCTAAGGAAGCTCGAAAATTAATTCATCAAGAAAAAATTAAGGAGTTAGGACAAAATGAAAGTTTAAACACAGAAGTGCTTATTTCTTTGGCTCCCGATTTGGTTGTAGGATTTGCGGTTGAAAGCAGTAATAAAAGTTTAAATACTGTTGAAAAAACAGGTGTTCCTGTACTGTATAATAGCGATTGGCTTGAGCGCAATCCCTTAGGAAAAGCTGAATGGATTAAAGTTTTTGGAATTTTAACTGGTAAGGAAAAACAGGCTTTTGATATTTTTAATGAAATTGAAAAAAGCTATTTAAGTACCAAAAAAATTGCTGAAGAAGCTGAATATCAACCCCAGGTAATTTCTGGAGCTATGCACAACGACCGTTGGTATTTGCCTTATGGTGATTCTTGGCAAGGAAAACTTTTAAGCGATGCAAACGCAAATTATATCTACGATTATACCTCGGGTAGCGGTAGCATTGCTTTAGCTTTTGAAAAAGTGTTAGAGAAAGGACAAGAAGCCGACTATTGGATTGGGCCTGCGCAATATACTAGCCTTGATCAACTCTTAGAGAGCAATAATTATTACCAAGAGTTTGAAGCTTTTCAACAAAAAAAAGTTTTTGGAACTGCAATGGTTACAGGCGAAACTGGAGGAGTAATTTACTATGAACAAGGTCCCAATCGGCCAGATTTAGTCCTCAAAGATTTAGTAAAAATATTACATCCAGAGTTACTACAAGAACATCAATTAATTTTTTTTAAAGTATTAAAGTAAGTGAAGAGCAACTTGAGCATATTTTTTTTATTTGTTTTGTTGCTCATTATTGTTTGGGTAAATATTGGTTTGGGTTCGGTAAACATTCCTCAATCTGAACTTATAAAAATACTCTTTACTCAACAAGAAGTTAATTCTACTTGGTCCTACATTATATGGGAATACCGCCTACCAAAAGCAGTTACTGCAATACTAGTAGGTAGTGCTCTAGGCATTTCTGGAATGCTAATGCAAACCCTATTTAAAAATCCATTAGCAGGTCCTTACGTACTAGGGTTAAGCAGTGGAGCAAGCTTGGGCGTTGCTATCTTAATTTTAGGAGGAAGTTTTTTAGGAGGATGGTTTAGCATTCTATTATTCTCAAAATGGGCACTAGTTATATTTTCAAGCTTAGGAAGTTTAATTGTACTAATTGCTATTTTATCAACAGCTATCAAAATAAAAGATACTATGGCGCTTTTAATTATTGGGTTGATGTTTGCTAGTCTTACTGGAGCAGTTGTAAGTGTACTTTCTTATTTTAGCCCTGCTAGTAACCTACAACAGTATATTTTCTGGTCTTTTGGTAGTCTAGGAAATCTCAATTGGCAAGAAGTAAGTATCTTATTCCTCTGCTTCTTTATTGGAGTCTTGATCTGCGTCTTTTGCCTAAAAAGCCTCAATGCTTTACTTTTAGGTGAAAAATATGCAAAAAGTTTAGGCGTAAATATCAAAAAAAATAGGTTTATGGTTATTTTTTCTACTAGTATTTTAGCAGGGAGTGTAACTGCTTTTGCTGGCCCAATTGCCTTTATTGGCTTAGCAATTCCCCACTTAATGAGGCAGCTAATCAAAACCAACAACCATTTTTTACTCATGCCAAGCGTAGTTTTTGGAGGAGCTATAATTATGCTTATTTGTGACACCATAGCACAACTTCCAGGAAGCGAACATACTTTGCCCATCAACGCTATTACCTCTATTTTTGGAGCTCCAATAGTTATTTGGCTGTTAGTGAAAAAACAAAAAATAATTTTTTAAATCATTAGGCCATATGTACCCCCATCAACAATTTGTAGAAGTAGATGAAAAATTCATCAAAAAATTTGTTGAATTATTCCCTTTAGCTACTCTAATTTTAACTCATGAAGAAGAAATATATACTTCTCATGTCCCTTTAATTTGGAAAGAAAAATGTCTTTTAGGACATATTGACCTCAACAATCCCATGGCAAAAATGCTTAACAATAAACAGGCAGTAAATGTGATTTTCCATGGTCCTGAAAATTATATTTCACCCGGGCATTTTACCACGTCAGAATTCCCTACCTATAACTACATGAAAGTTGAAATAAAGGCTAAAGCAATTAAAATGAGTAAAGATGAGCTGAGAGCTAGTATTATTGAAATGACACATTTATTAGATCAGCAGTTTCCAAATAATTTGAATGGAAAAGAAGAACGAATGGAAAAAACCATGAACTATATTTATGGTTTCCAATTGAAAGTTTGTAGCTATTCTGGTAGGTTTAAAATGTCTCAGGACAAGTCTAAATCTCATTTTTTTAAAGCGCTACAGGTATTGAAAAATGGCGAATCAAAAAGGCACAAAAAAATTCTTCAACTCTTTTCAGTTTTTGAAAATAAAAAAAATGTTTAACTTTACTAAAAATCAAAAAAATGAAATTACTTATACTTTTTAGCTTTTTATTTCTACCTCTTACTGAAACCTCTGCAAATTATTTTTCCGCTTCCAAGAAATTAAATACTAATAGTAGAGAAATTCTTCAAGAAGAAATTAGAATACGCGTTAATAATGAAAAGACGGTTGAAATTTACGAACAAGAAGTTGAAATTAATGAGATAAGTAAAATTATTATTGAAAAAATTAGTCGTTTTAATGATGAAGCTGCCTTATCTATGAATGTATCAATTATAGTTGACGCCATAGTTAGTGAAGGCTTCATCGATAAAATTAAAGAACAGATAAAAAAAACTCCAGTACGCTTGGTCAATGTTCAACGAAGTATAATTGAAAATTATTCGCCTAAAGGTCAGATTACTGGACAACTTATCAATCAATACAATTCTCTAATTAAGAATTGGAATCAACTAGAGGAGTCACAGCGTTATTATAGGCAAATTGAATTAGACTTTGTAGAAAGTGTTAACCAACGAATGAGTTTAAAACAGAAACTAAAAGCTGAACGTTTGCCAGGCTACTTACCTTTTGTTGCGCATCCTCAACCTAAGACAGAAATTTCTCAGCAACAAATTGAAAAGTGGAGTAATTCTGATAATGTTAGGTTACTATTAAACGGTACCAATATTGCACAATCAGAATTTAAGAAAATGGATAAAAATGAAATAAAATCGTATTACCTCATCAAGCTTATTGAAAACGAAGAAAAGATACAAGAGGTTTACTTGCAAAATTAATTCCCTTTAATTCTTTCCCAGAGTTGAATCATTAAAGCTTTTCCATCATCTGGGGTTTTCCTGAATTCTTCCACTTGAAAACCATTATCATCGTGGTAGAGTCGATAGCTGAATACAAATCGATTTTCTTCAGGCTCAAAACTAAGCAATCCAAACCTTAGATCGTTAAAAAACAGTTGATTATCATCATTTAAAGTAAAAGTGTACCAGCCTTCGCTAATTTTTTTCAATCGCTGAAGATCGTTTTCTTGAACAAACTCTTCAGCTAGATGCTTGTTCTTGGGATAGAATTTAAAGTCTATTTCTTTAGTATCAAAAAAAGAATAATCTCCTATGTAAAATCCTTCTTCTGTTTTTACATTAGCCGACCAAAGCAAAGTAGTAAATGGTGCAGGTCTATTTTGTAGTTCAATATAACTGATGTCTTGTACTTTTAAGGCATTTTGAAAAGCCTGATAAGAGAAAAATTTCAAAAATATGCCTACTAATAAGTAAGTAGAGCTGAGTCCAATTCCCCAGTAATTCCATTTTCTCCTTTGTAATGAAGCTTTCGGTTTTCGCATAGCCATAATCAAACAAAACAAAAATGGAAGTGTGTATATAGGATCTATGACAAATATACTTTTAAAGGCCAACTGAATATCTAGTGGCCAAAATAATTGAGTACCCCAAGTAGTAAAAGCATCTAATAACGGATGTGTAAAAAGCCCCCAAAACATCAACCAACTTAGTTCTTTCCAAGTTGCCTTAGATTCAAAAAAAGAAAGTAAATAGCCAAATAATGGGGCAAATAAAACACTAAAGATAATGGAATGCGAAAATCCTCTGTGTACCTCTATAGCAGTTACCGTATCTAAAAAGTAACCTGTTAGTACATCTAAGTCTGGAATTGTTCCAGCAATAGCGCCATAAAGTGGTGCTCGATTACCAATTTTCCTGCCCAAGACCACCTCCCCTACTGAAGCACCAAGTACAATTTGAGTTAATGAATCCATAGCTTTTGTTGCTTAAAAATTGATAACAATCAAAAAATGTATTTAGAAATTAGGCAACTTTAAATTGTTCAATAATTAGGCAATCCAAGACTTAAGCTTGTCAAAATCAAGTCCTCCATAATTACCGCTACTCATTAACAACAAAATATCATTTTGGTAATGCTTAATTTTCAGATAATTTTGAAAATCTTCAGCTTTAGTAAAAACAGTAATTCCCTTTAAATTAAAAGCGGACTCTATTTGTTCTTTTGAAATTGGTTGCATTTTTTTAATTTCTAAAGCTTTAGATGAGTAATAAACTACTACCTCATCAGCCTGATTAAGACTTCCTTTATACTGCTCTAAGAATTCAGCGTTTAAGCTAGAATAGGTATGCAGTTCTAAACAAGCTATTAAATTTTTGTCTTCAAATTGTTTTTTAACAGCTTGTGTGGTTGCTTTGACTTTAGAAGGGCTGTGTGCATAATCTTTAAACACCTTAACCCGATCTGATTCATATAAAAACTCAAGTCGTTTAGACGCCCCTTTAAAACTAGCTATGGCTTCGTAAAAATCATCTTCATCCACGCCCATGTGTTGGCAAATCCATTTTGCTCCTGCTAGATTTTGTAAATTATGTTTACCAAAAACTTCAATAGGCATTGGACCTTCAGAAGTTTCTAAATAAGTTTCTCCATCATCAATAAAATGGGGAGGCGTTGAATAAGGATGTTTACGCGTTGGCTTAGTAGCTTGTTCTGCAATTCTTTTAACCTCTTTATCTTCTTCGTTATAAACCAAGGTACTCCCTCTAGTCATTCCATCAACAAAGCGCTGAAATTGTTCAACATAATTATCAAAACTAGGAAAAACATTGATGTGATCCCAAGCTATACCACTAATTAGAGCTATATTGGCTTGGTACCAATGGAATTTTGGTCTTGGATCGATTGGAGAAGATAAGTATTCATCTCCTTCTAGTAAAATAAAATCATTTTTTTGAGTAAGGTGCACCATATTATCAAAACCTTCCAGTTGAGCACCAACCATAAAATCTACTTCTTTCTCATGATAATTTAAAACATGAAGAATCATAGAAGTAATGGTTGTTTTACCATGAGATCCTCCAATTACGACTCTTGTTTTATATTTTGATTGCTCAAAAATAAATTCTGGATAAGAATAAATTTTTAATCCTAATTCTTGAGCTTTAAGCAGTTCAGGGTTGTCTTTCTTGGCATGCATACCTAAAATTATAGCATCTATTTGGGTGGTGATTTTTTCTGGAAACCAACCAAATTCATGAGGCAACAGACCTTTTTGCGCTAATCTAGATTTAGAAGGTTCAAAAATTTCATCGTCACTTCCTGTAATTTCATCTCCCTTTTTATGCAAAGCTAAAGCTAAGTTGTGCATTGCACTACCACCAATGGCTATAAAATGTACTTTCATATATGTTTATTCTAATTTAATGAATTCAAAATTACAAAAAGCTAAAGTAATTATCCTACAAGTAAGCATGAAGTTAATTACAAAATTCGCTTTATAAAAACGTCTAAATCGATTAACAAAATGCAAAATACGCCAAAAACTATTATAAATTTTAAAAGGTTGTGCAGTAATAAATAATGGACTTTCTTTTTAGCATACCAAACACTAATTGTAAATATAAATAAGAGCAGTAAACTTAAAATAAAATAGTACTTCATGTATCCGACTTCAAAAAAATTAAGCAAAATATAAACAGGAATTAAACTTAATAAACTAGAGAAAGTTAGCAGCTTTTTAGAGAGTTTAGGTCCGTATTTTACGGGTATAGTTTGGTAATTTTGCGCAAAATCGCCTCGTAAATTTTCTAGATCTTTAACTAATTCACGCATACTAACTATGGTAAATAAGAAAAGTGCATGAACAAAAATGACTAAGTCAAAATTGATGTAGTAAATAAAAATAACGAAAAAAGGAGTTACTGCTAGAAGAGCAGCAGCAAAATTTCCGATAAAAGCATATTTTTTTAAACGATGTGAATACAACCAGATAGTGAATATATAAATAGAAAAGAAAATCACCGAATTAAATGAGACATAGCTAGCAATAATCACTGCTAAAAAATTAAGAATAAAATAGAATGAGAGCTTGGTTTGAGAGCTAACTAAATTATCTATATGTGTTTTAAGCGGACGATTAATTAAGTCTTTTTCTGAATCGTAAAAATTGTTAATGATATAGCCTGAAGCAATAACCAATGAGCTAGACAAGATTAACAAAAACAAATTTACGTCTAGCAGAATCTCTTTTGTGCTTAGGTAATTAGGCGCAATGATAAAAATTGAAGCAAGGTATTGAGCAAGAATAATCATCAAAATATTATAGCCTCTAACAACTGAAAAAAGACCAGCTAATTTCAGTAAAAGCTTTGATGATTTTTTGGGCATTGATAAAAGTTTAAAAAGTATAAACTACTTCTAATTTGTGATTTTTCAATAGCTCTTTTGCTTTAGCATAATCTTCTGTAAATCCAAGTATGTAACCACCTCCACCAGAACCACACAGTTTTAAGTAGTAAGCATTGGTTTCAATTCCCTTTTTCCATAATTGATGAAAAGGTTTTGGAATCATTGGTTTAAAATTATCTAAAACAATGTTTGATAATTGTTTGACATTACTAAGGAGTGACTTGAGGTCTCCTTTCAGAAAATCATCAATACATGCATCTGTTTTCTTGATAAAAGAATCTTTAATTACTTTTCTAAAAGCTTCTTGTTTCATGTTTTCCATGAAAATATTAACCATAGGTGCAGTTTCTCCTATAATTCCACTATCTAACAAAAAAACAGCTCCTTTTCCATCAGCTGTTTGCGAAGGAATGCCTGCAGGTTCAATGTTTTCTTTGGAATTAATTAAAATTGGTAAGCTTAAATAAGAATTAAGTGGATCCAAGCCTGAAGATTTTCCATGAAAAAAAGATTCCATGGCTGCAAAGATGTGCTTAAGCCTTGTCAATTTAGACTTTTCCAAGTTTTCTAGAACTGTAATTTTATTGTAAGCATATTTATCATAAATAGCAGCTACCAAAGCACCACTACTCCCTACTCCATAGCCTTGAGGTATAGAACTGTCAAAATACATCCCTTTAGCTACATCGTTTTTCAACGCCTCTAAATCAAACTGAACTAATTCGGGTTGCTTTTCTTGGAGTTCCTCTAGATGGGCAACAAAACGTTTCAATTCATGATTTGATTTAATATTCTCTTGATTAGGCTCCTCATCAATTTTTAAAGCTCCATTATAAAAGTTATAAGGTATTGACAATCCTTTGGAATCTTTAATAATTCCGTATTCACCGAAGAGTAAAATTTTTGAATAAAATAAAGGTCCTTTCATGGTTATAAGCTTTTAACGATTGAATATTTCAATCACAATGTAAAATAACAAAAAAACGTGCAAGCTCTAAAATTTTTAAGAGAATACTTAACACTTTGTCTAAGTTTTTTAGTTATTCAATTAAACATTATTTAAATTGCATTTGCAAATATAAGTAATTAACTCAAAGTAATTAAGTTACATTAGCAAAATCATAATCTGCAAATTCTTTTTCAACTTCATCTAATGCTTTAAAAACATCAATGGCGTGATCTTCAGTTACCATTTTCATTCGGTAAGGCTTAATTCCAGGAATACCTTTAAAATAGTTGGTATAATGTCTTCTGGTTTCAAAGACCCCTAANTTCTCTCCTTTCCAANCAATAGCCATTTCTAAATGTCTTCTTGCTACGTAAACACGTTCTTGGATGCTTGGAGGGGGTAAATGTTTTCCGGTTTCAAAAAAATGTTTTACTTCTCTAAAAAACCACGGATAACCAATACTAGCTCTTCCAATCATAGCTCCGTCCAATCCATACTCATCTCTCATCAACATGGCTTTTTCAGGTGTATCAACATCACCATTTCCAAAGACAGGAATATGCATTCTTGGGTTATTTTTCACCTCAGCAATTGGTCTCCAGTCGGCTTCTCCCTTATACATTTGAGCCCGAGTTCTTCCGTGAATAGAGATAGCTTTACAACCTACATCTTGAAGGCGTTCGGCAACTTCAATTATTCTAATGTGGTCGTGGTCCCAGCCTAAACGCGTTTTAACGGTTATGGGTAAATTGGTATGCTTGACCATGGCTTCTGTGAGTGAAACCATTTTGTCAATGTCCTTCAAAATACCAGCTCCTGCTCCTTTAGACACCACTTTTTTAACTGGACATCCAAAGTTGATATCAATAATATCGGGTTTTGTAGCTTCAACTATTTCAACTGATCTTAGCATTGAATCTAAGTTAGCTCCAAAAATCTGAATACCAACAGGTCGTTCTTTTTCGTAAATATCTAGTTTGATCACACTTTTGGCTGCATCTCTTATCAAACCTTCAGAAGAAATAAATTCTGTATAAACTACATCTGCTCCTTGTTCCTTACACAAAGCTCTGAAAGGTGGATCACTAACATCTTCCATTGGGGCTAATAACAATGGAAAATCTCCTACATCAATATCGCCAATTTTTGCCACTTAGATTTTTTTTTCGCAAAAATACAATAAATAAATAACTCGTTTAATTTTTTAAACCGCTGTAAAAAATTAATTTTGTTTTGATTCAACAAGTGATTTAAGATTCTTTAAACCTTTGTTGTAATCTTTTGAAATTTCTTCTTCCAAATCAAAAAAAAGTGACATCAAGTTATAAGGTCTTGGCATTTCTGATTGAAAACCCCAAATTACATCAGTTAGGTGATTATTCTCTTCCATCTCAAAATAGGTATGTGCTGTACTCTCAAATGGAGCTAAAAAGACTAGATCAACCTCAATTCTATTAGCTTCAATTAAAATAAACTCTTGGTATCCCTCACCTGCTTGGTCGTTTCCTTTCCAAAAATACTTTGCGCCTACTTCTCCATCTGTACCTTCAATCCATTGCTCCATTTCGGGGTCTAAATTAGCCCAAGGCGACCAAGTATTTGTCATCTTAAAGGAACTTAGATAAGGATACACAACTTCTTTCTCTGCTTGAATTTCTATACGCTCTTCTACTGAAAAACTAGTTGGCAAAACAAATGTAAGCAGAGCTAAGACAACGATTAAAATCGAAAGAACAATTCCTGATATTTTTAAAAACTTCATAAATCTAATTTTAGGACAAAGATAACAACTGTTGAACAAACAACATCACATCTAATTAAACAATGCGTTTTAAACTTATTTTAATTTTAAGCTGATACCAGTTATTGTTTGAAATAATAAGTTACAAATTTCGATTAGTCTTTCACAACAAGTTTGTTTTCTAAAATTAAAATTAATTTCAATGAATTATAAAGATTGACCACACTTGTGACAGTATTCGGCTTTATTTTCATGTTGGTCTTCACCACAATTTCTACAGTGTTTTGTATTTGTTTTCTTTGCCCTCATAAATGTCATTTCTGCAGTTACAATACCCGTTGGCACAGCTATAATCCCATAACCCAAAATCATAATTATTGAAGCTACAAATTGCCCCATTGGGGTAATGGGATGGATGTCTCCATAACCAACTGTAGTAAGCGTNACAATTGTCCAATAAATACTTTTAGGAATGGAGGTGAATCCATGCTCAGGGCCTTCTACTAAATACATGATTGTTCCTGCAATTAATGCAGAAATCAATACGGTATAAACAAAGATAAATATCTTAGGTAAACTTTTTTGAATGGCAGTAATTAAGAAGTCGCCAGCTCCAAAATATCGATCTAATTTAAACACTCTAAAGACTCTTAATAATCGAAGCGCTCTTAAACTTAATAATGCGCCAGAACCTGTCAAAATTAGAGACAAATAAAGAGGAACTGTAGCTAAGAAGTCAATAATTCCGTAAAAACTAAAAATATACTTCGAAGGCTTTTTAACAATGATTATACGCAAAGCATACTCTATTGTAAAAAATATAGTAATAACCCACTCGCCAATAAATAACCATTGGTGATACTTTTGATAAATAGAATCTACTGAGTCTAGCATAACAAAAACAAGACTTAGTAAAATTAAAACCAATAATACTAAATCAAATGCTTTACCTGCAGGAGTATCTGCTTCATAAATAATTGAGTGTAATTTATCTTTCCAGCCCAATGTTTAGGTTTTAAAAGTTTAAAGTTAAAAAAAACAATCTGAAAATTTGATTTTGGCTAAGATAAGGTCTATTTACTTATGTTTAAAATAATTGCATGCTTTTTTAATTTTAGATTGCTGTGAGTTGTTACTCTCAAAAATAATGTGTTCTTTTGCTGAAATTAGATTATTAAAATATTATTAGAAAAACATTAGAATAATTTTTCAATTTAAAACTAATTAATAATGAATAAAAAACTTAGCGATCTAATTTCTATTTACGTTAGACTTCCACTGTATGCAATTGTTATGCTAATAATTACTCAAATCATAAAGTTTGACTTTATTGACGGTGAGTTTAGTGAAAATGGTTATGTGGAAAGTTTTCAGCTAGTTTTCTTAGCATTATCTATAGGCATTCTATTTATCAGCTCATACAAATTCAAGGTTTTTAGAACTTATACTAGTATATTGGGTCTTTTTTTAGCCACTCATTTTATTAGAGAAAACGATGCCGTCTTTGACGAGTATTTAATGGAGCATGCGTGGAAAATTTTTGCTTATAGTTTTGTTGCTGTAGCCATTTATGTGCTGATAAAAAATTGGAATAATTTTTTAAATCAAGTTTACCAAATAAAAGAACACTTAAGTTTTGGAGTTTTAATTTGTGGACTAACCATACTTCACGTTTTTTCAAGGCTCTATGGAAAAAAAGATAATTGGATTAATTTATTTGAAAAAATAGATGCTCCTGCCGAGCAATACAGAAGTATAAAAGATGCTTCAGAAGAAAGTATTGAGCTCTTAGGATATGCCATCATTTTTATCAGCATAATAGAACTAATAGTATATGCCAAAAAGCAGCAAAAAATCTTAGAAAATGCTTGATTGGATCATTGAAATCGACACTAATTTATTTCTGTTTTTCAATCAATTGGGTAACAGAAAATGGGATTGGTTTTGGTTAAGTATTACAGAAAAGTGGACATCTATTCCTGTCTTTTTAATTTTGTTAATATTCGTCTATAAAAATTACAACCTAAAAAAAGTAGGCGTATTTTGTTTGGCTATTTTTCTTATTATTCTGATAAGTGATCAATTAGCTAGTTTTTTTAAATATTTTTTTTTACGTCCAAGACCTTGTAGTGAAGATTTCATAAGGTATGGTAGATTTATAGCTAAAAGATGTGGAAGGTATGGTTTTTATTCGGCGCATGCTTCAACCACTTTTGCTTTAGCTACTTTTTTTATTCTTCAACTAAAAAACAAGCTACCTAAAATTCATTTTTGGTTAATTCCATGGGCATTTATAGTTACCTATAGTAGAATTTATATTGGCGTTCATTATCCTAGCGACATTATTGTAGGCTGTATAATTGGTGTTTTTATTGGTTATATGATGGCTTTTCTAGCAAGTAAAATTAAAGCTATAAAGTAATAGACTTTTTTATTTTAAATTTAAGGAACTTAAAGAATTTCCTGTGTAATTAATCAAAGATCATATTATTTATCACAAAAACTGGTTGAAGTCACTTTACGAAACACATTTAAAGCATCCAGATTATGTGATAGGCCATCGACTAAGAACTATTCAATTTGATGAAAATGGAAACGCTCTTCCTTATGATTCATGGAAATATAATCAAAAAGCCCCTTTAAAAAATCAAATGACTATTGGTGTGAATGGAGTGTTATATCCACCAAAGATATTTTCAGAAGCTATACACGATGAAAGGCTTTTTATGAAGCTTGCGCCAAAGAACGACGATTTATGGTTCAAAGCTATTGAATTAGTTGAAGGAATTAAAATAAGAAAATCAGACCAAACTCCTCCTCCTCCATTTCCCATTGCAGAAACACAAAAAATATCATTAGATAAGGAAAATGTTGACCAAAAGATGAACGATTCTCAATGGTCTGAACTTACTGAGTATTACAACCTAAATAAATACCTTAAACTGTAATTACAGACAACATCTTATTGACTTTGTCCACATACTTTATTACCTCATTTTTACTCATTAAAAAACATAAAACACTCGTTTTAAGAAACTTGTATTTTACCTTTACCTTAAATTAACTTTAAAGTAGTTTCGGTAATGTTTTATTAATAAGCTATTAAAATTCTAGTAACGGCTTTCGGAGATTGGCTTTGTTTATTTGCATGAAAATTACAAGTACATGATTACAAAAAGCCATTTATTAGTTTTAATATTTCTAATTTCAAGCTTAGCTTCTGCAAACAACCTGACCACCGTTGTTTCAGACATTAAAGGTATGGTGGTTGATAGTTATGGAGAGCCTTTAATTGGAGCAACTGTTTCAATTGAAGACACAAATCACTACGGTATTGCAGGCTTAGATGGAAGCTATATTATAAAAAACATTCCTGAAGGTGATTACAAAATTAAGGTAGAATTCTACTCATTTAAAACACTAACACAAGAGGTGTCTGTTACTGAAAATGGAACCATGGAACTAAATTTCACCTTAGAAGATGATTTAGAAAGTTTAGGTGAAGTAGTTGTGGTTGCAGAAAAAGCTAATGGTGACTCTCAGCTCGGGGCTAGACAAACCGAAAGAGAATCGCAAAACGTAGTCAATGTTATTTCTGGTCAAGTAATTGATCAATCACCCGATATTACAGTGGCTAACGTACTTCAACGAGTATCTGGTGTTTCAATTGAACGCGATAATTCTGGAGATGGTCAATTTGCTATTATTCGTGGAATGGACAAACGATACAATTATACTTTAGTCAACGGAATTAAAATACCAAGTCCAGACCCAAGAAACAGGTATGTTCCTCTTGATATATTTCCAGCTGATTTATTAGACCGACTTGAAGTGACAAAAGCTTTAACTCCAGATATGGAAGGTGATGCCATTGGTGGAGTAATGGATCTCATCATGAAAGACGCTCCAAGTGAATTAAAAATCAATGCTAACATAGGAACTGGATACAATCAGCTTTTTATTGATCGCCCATTTAGAAGGTTTAATTCTTCTGCTACTCAAAGTCGTTCTCCAAGAGATCGCTTTGGAAACCAACATTCAGCTACTATAGACGATTTTACAGTCGATAACTTAGATTTTCAAGATTATACACCAAGACCACATCAAATATACAATTTCTCTATTGGTAATCGCTTTTTTGACAAAAAACTAGGAGTTTTAGTTGCAGGTAGCTATCAAAATACATTTAGAGGAGCAAATAGTTTGTTTTTTGACACTGATGTAAGTAGAGAAGATAACAAGCCATTTTATGACAATGTACAGGAGCGTCAGTTTTCAAACGAACTTGGAAGAATGGGGGTGCATGCAAAACTAGATTATAAAATCAATAAGAACCATAAAATTGACATGTATAATGCCTTTATGTACCTTTCTGAAGACGAAACTAGAACTAGAGTAGATACCAATTTGAGAATTGGGAGAGCTGGTCAAGGAGTTGGAACGGGTCGTGTAGAACTTGGTGAACGTGCAAGAGTTAGACGTCAACAGATTTACAATACCACACTTAAAGGAAAACACCAAATTACAAAAAAGTTTGATGCCGACTGGTCTGCCGTTTATTCCTTTGCTAAAAACAATGAGCCTGATTTGGCTGAATTAGTTAAAACCTCAGGTGTTAGAAGAAACTCTGAAGGTGAGTTAGTTGTTGATCCAGTAATTTTAGATCGTGATTTTAGAAGAAGATGGACCAACAACTCCGATACTGATTTAGCAGGTTATCTCAATTTAAACTACCGTGATACCTACGGCAATTTCAATGTTGATTATAGTGTTGGAGGTATGTTTAGAAACAAAGAACGCGATAATTTCTACGATCGTTATTTATTTAGAACTTCGCCTATTACCCAAGAATGGAATGGAGATGTTTTTGAACATACCTGGAATTTATTCAACACTCAAGGAACACCAACCGATCCTTTAAACTACGAATCTTATGAAGACGTTAGAGCGTATTATGGAATGGCAAAAATCAAATATGGTGACTGGCGCGTTATGGGAGGTGTACGTGTAGAAAACACAGAGTTTGGTTGGGAAACTGATGGTCCGCCTCAATTGGTAGGAAGAACCGGATCTATTGACTATACTGATATACTTCCAAGTTTACACCTCAGGTATTCACCCGTTAATGAGTTTAATGTAAAAGCCTCTTATTTTAAATCTATAGCACGTCCTAACTTTTTTGAAGTTATTCCTTACCAAATTAATGAGGACGACTTTAGAGAAAGAGGTAATCCAGACCTGCAAAGAACAAGAGCAGATAATTACGATGTAAGATTTGAATATTACCCAGGTAAACTTGATCAAATTATGCTAGGTTTCTTTACCAAACGCATTACCGACCCTATTGAAACAGCACTTTTTATAGACGGACAAGCTATCTTTTTGCAACCAAATAACTTTGGTACCGCAACCAATCGTGGAATTGAATTTGATTTCACTAAATACTTTAGAGATTTTGGAGTAAGGGCCTTTTATACCTATACCGATTCTCAAATTACTACCAGTAAAATTATTCGATTTAGAAATGATGAAGGAAGTTTAACCTCTAGAGAAGAAGATCAAACTAGACCTTTACAGGGACAATCAGACCATATTGCAAACATTTCTTTACTCTACAAAAATCAAAAATATAGATGGGATATTCAATTAGCCGCTGTTTATACAGGTGAAAGAATCATAAGTGTATCCCCTTACCTAGACAATGACATCTGGCAAGAAGCCTTTACTCAATTAGACCTTTCTATTGAAAAAGGAATTACTGAAAACCTAACAATTTACACAAAAATAAATAACCTGCTCAACACGCCTTTAAGAGCTAACATTAAACAAGAAAATACGTTCAACGCAGAACAAGTCCCTTACTTAGATGTGAGCCGAAGAACATTAGTAAGAGAAGATTTTTATCAAATGACCGTATTGGCAGGCGTAAAATTAAGTTTCTAATTATAAATAATCAAAAATTAAATACAATGAACTCAAATTTAAACACAATGAAAAAAGCAATTTTATTTTTAATGGCTCTGCCATTAGTATTCGCATCTTGTGATAGCGATGATGACAGCAACGTAGTTATTGATGATCCCGATCCAATTATTACAGATGTAGTTGAAATTACAGACGAAACCACCGAGTTAAGTGGACCGATGAAAGGAATCTTAAGAGCTGGAAACACCTATTCTATTGTAGGAGACCTAGTTATTCCTGAAGGAGAAGAAATTCTTGCTGAAGCAGGAGTAACTATTATTGTTGAAAACGATCCAAGTAACATTGGCTACGAAATCACTAACAATGGTAGCTTTGTTAGTTTGGGTACGCCACAAAGTCCTAATCTTATTAGTGTTCCAGAAAACATGAGAACTATTGATAATGTATTTGCTGGGTTATGGGGAGGAATCCAATGCTCTGATACGGCTGATGCAGTAGTTTTAAAATGGACTAGAATGGAATATGTTGGTGGTGAAGGTGGTCCTGGAACTCCAAGAGCAGGTAGTATTCGTTATGGTCTTTGGACGTTAAGCGACCAAACTGAAGTTGTTTTAGAAAACAACTGGTTTTACGGAGCTAAAGATGACTTCTATAGACCAGTAGGAGGAAAATTGAACATTGTTGGAAACGTGTTTGAAATGTGTGGTGAAGATGGTGGTGATATCATCAACGTAAAAGGTGGAACCGTAGGAAATATAGCTTATAATGTGGCTATTGGTTCGGCTACCAACGCATTTAAACCTTCAGATGATGGAGAAAGTACTATCCAAACTAACATCGGTATTTACAACAATACAATCTTAAACGGCGGGCACAGAAGAGCTGGAACAAACCGTGGCTCTAACATCAACTTTGAAAATGGAGCTAGAGGATTTGCTTACAATAACATTATTGCCAACTGTAAGAATGGTATTAGAATTGTAGAGGATGCAGATATCATGAACATTGACTATGATTTCAACCTATACTTTGCAAACGCACAAGAATTAGTTGACGAATTTATTCCTTCAGATTCAGTTAGTGAATTACAAGACAATGACATTATGGGAGGTATTGGAGAAAATAATCCAATGTTCATCAATTATGATGTTAATCAATTTGATATGTCTGATTATTTAGCTGGTGAGATGCAACCTACTCATATGAACCAAATGGTGAACAACGGGGAGACTTACAACTTAAGACTAAGCCCAGAATCACCTGCCATTGGTGCCGGAAAAACAGACTTTCAACCTGTAAACGTGAACTTTACACTTACTGGAGATAAAGCACCTACTATTGTTGGTCCTAATGCAGATATGGGAGCTTATCCACAAGATAATTCAGGAAATCAGTTATACTAATTAACTACTTTGATTTAATCAAGGAAAAATCGGTTTTATATCTAAAGCCGATTTTTCTTATTTAAAAAAACTACTCATCACTTCAACCAATTCAACTAAGTCCTTCCTTATAAAATCTATTTTAATCTTCCCTTAAAGAAAATTCATAACAGTAATTTCAAATGATAAATGGTATAAGTTGCAACAGTTTTTTTGGGAATTTAAAAAGCTATGAAAAATTAAGTTCAGAATTTCAAAATAAGTGTATTTTTGTTCGAAACTAAAATACGTAATAATGAAAAAGATATTTTCTTTAAGCTTACTATTTGCTTTCATCTTTGTAGGATGCAAAAGTAATATGCAGAACAATGAAGAGCAACAAAACACAAAAGAACCTATAACTGAAATTGCTGAAATGATTTCTCCAGAGGCCTTAAGTGATTTACTTCATGAAATTGCATCAGATAAATATGAAGGTAGAATGACTGGCGAAGAAGGACAAAAATTAGCCGCTGACTATATTGTTGACTTCTATAAAGAAAATGCTATTCAAGCAGGAAATAATGGTGAATACTTTCAGCCAATCCCTTCTTCATTCTTCAATAATAAATACAATGATTCTGAAAACATACTAGCCTTTATTGAAGGAACTGAAAAACCTGAAGAAGTAATTGTGGTGTCTGCACATTATGACCATGTAGGCATGGATGATGAAGGTAATATTATGAATGGTGCCGATGATGATGGCTCAGGAACTGTGGCAGTTATGCAAATGGCTAAAGCTTTTAAAAAAGCCAAAGATGAAGGAATGGGGCCTAAAAGAAGTATCCTTTTCTTGTTAGTTACCGCGGAAGAAATTGGCTTGTTAGGTTCAAAATTTTATGCTGAAAACCCCGTTTATCCTTTAGCTAATACAGTAACCAATCTAAATATGGATATGATTGGAAGAATTGATAAAGAATATGAGACAAAGGAAAATCAAAGTTACTTGTATTTAATAGGTGCTGATAGAATTAGCCAAGAATTACATGACATTTCGGTCGCTCAAAATGAAAACTACACAGACTTAAACTTAGATTTTAAATACAATGCAGAAGATGAACCTATGAATTTGTATTACCGAAGTGATCACTACAACTTTGCAAAAAATGGAATCCCTTCTATATTTTTCTTCTCTGGTTTACACGATGATTATCACCAGCCCACCGATACGGCCGATAAAATTGAATATGATTTATTTGCAAAAAGAGCGGAATTAGTTTTTTACATTGCCTGGGAAGTTGCCAATAAAGAAGAACGCTTAATAATTGAAAACGATTAAAATAATACAAAGCCTCAATTTTTGAGGCTTTATTTTTTATGCTTAAAATGTTAAAATAATTGACAACTGAAGAGAACATAGCAAAACCTTATTTTTCAGTCATTGTTCCCCTATACAACAAAGAAAACTTTATTCAGTCTTGTCTTAAAAGCGTAATTAAACAGGATTTTGAAAATTTTGAAGTTATTGTAATTGACGACGGTAGTACGGACAAAAGTTGGAGGAAAGCAAAGTGCATTAATGATGATAGAATTCAGATTTTTCAACAAGAAAATCAAGGAGCATCTGTTGCTAGAAACCTTGGTGTACAAAAAGCAAAAGCAGATTTTATTGCCTTTTTGGATGCAGATGATGAGTGGTATCCAAATTATTTGTCATTGATTCATGAAATGATTAAAAACCATCCACAAAAATCAATTTTTGCAACTAATTACGAAGTTGAAACTGCACCAAACACTTTCAGAAAAACACAGTTTAGCATCCTTTTACCTCATAGAATTCAAGTTGTTGATGATTTTTTTGAAGCCAGTTTAAAAGATGCACTTTTTTTAACTATCTCTGTAGTTGTAAGAAAAAAAGTGTTTATGGAAATCGGGGGGTTTAATTCATCTATACCATCTGGTCAAGATACCGATTTATTTATTCGACTTGGATTAATCCATCCTGTTGTTTTTACTAAAGAAGTTGGTGCAAAATACAATCTTCAAAGTGAAAATAACCTATCCAAGACCAATACATTTGAAAACCGATTATCCTATCTAAAAGCCTATAATTCAATTGAAAAAGAGAGTCTTAAAAAGTATATTCAATTAAACCGTTTTTCCATTGGTATGCGTGCTAAAATGGCGGGGCATCCAGCTTACCAAAAAGCCAAAGACCAACTTGACTTTTCCTATTTAAATGCAAAACAAAAAATACTACTTGCTTTACCTGCATTAATACTACAATGGATGAAGAAAATCCAATTATTCTTAACCAAAAGAGGAATATATATATCTTCATTATAAAAAGCTAGTTTTTTTTTAAAAAAAAAACCATTTTCACTGCCTCAATAAGAATTAAGTTCACATATTTATTTATCTAAGATTTCTCAACAAAATTATTATTATTGTGTAATTTTGTATTTCAAACTTGATTGCATGGAACATTTTGTAGTATCAGCCAGAAAATATCGCCCAGAAAATTTTGAAGATGTGGTAGGGCAAAAAGCAATTACTAATACATTGCTTAAGGCTATTGACAGCAACCACCTTGCACAAGCACTTTTATTTACGGGGCCTAGAGGAGTTGGTAAAACATCATGCGCTAGAATTTTAGCCAAGAAAATCAACCAGGACGAAACCTCTGCAGATGATCAAGATTTTTCCTTTAATATTTTTGAACTAGATGCCGCTTCTAATAATTCGGTAGATGATATTAGAAGTTTAACTGACCAAGTTAGAATTCCGCCGCAAACTGGGAAATATAAAGTCTATATTATTGATGAGGTTCACATGCTTTCTCAATCGGCTTTTAATGCTTTTCTAAAAACCCTAGAAGAGCCTCCAAAACACGCCATTTTCATTTTAGCTACTACCGAAAAACACAAAATTATCCCAACGATTTTATCCCGTTGTCAGATTTTTGATTTTAAGCGAATAACTGTTTTTGATATCAAAGAACACTTGGCCAGTATAGCACAAAAAGAAGGTGTTACGGCAGAAGATGATGCCCTTCATATTATTGCACAAAAGGCTGATGGAGCTATGCGTGATGCACTTTCTACCTACGACCGAGTGGTAAGCTACTGTGGCGATAACTTAACTAGAAAAGCAGTTGCTGAAAATCTAAATGTACTGGATTACGATAGTTTTTTTGAAACTACCGATTTGATTTTAGCAAATGATATTCCTAATCTGTTGGTGTATTATAATGAAATCCTTTCTAAAGGTTTTGATGGGCAACATTATATTGCTGGTCTAGCTTCACACTTTAGAGACCTATTAGTGGCAAAAAATCCTGCTACAGTTGAATTACTTGAGGTTGGGGATGCAACCAAAAAACGGTACCTAGAACAAGCTAAAAACACAGATTATAACTTTTTAATGACGTGTATAGATTTAGCTACAGAATGCGATTTTAAATATAAAAACTCTCAAAATCAACGTCTTTTAGTGGAGTTATGTTTAATGAAAATGGCTTCAATTAATACAGCAAATTTACCGCAAAAAAAAAATCCTGACGTAGAAATAAAACAGCCTTCAGATGTAAATGTTCAGAAAAAAGTAAATACAATCGCTGAACCAATAACTGATAAGAAGGATAGTTCTACACCACTTTCTCATCAAAAATCTCCTGATGAAAGCCCAACTAATCAACAACAAATTCGTCAAGAGCAATCTAAAACTGAAGTTAATCATTCAACTAGTCAAAAAAACATTGTAGAAACGCAAGATCCTGCAAACTCTAGTGAATCAAATTTAGCTACTGAACCCAGCACAGATAATACTTCTGAATCTTCCATTAAAAAAAGTAAAGCCAATGAAGAATCAAAACACGAAGAAGATACCTTGGTTGAAAGCAAATATGCTAAATCTGATTCTGTAAAAGGTACAGGGCTAAAAACTGAAAATCAAATTAACAAAACCTCAGGATTTTCTTTAAAAGCTATTCAAAAGAAAAAAGAATTAATTGCCGCAAAAGAAAAAGACAAACCCAAACAAATAGAACGTTATTCAGAATTTTCTGAAGAAGACCTAATAAAATCTTGGAAAGCCTATTCAAACAAAATTGAAAAAAGAGGAAATAAAATTTTAGCTTCGGTATATAATAGCGATACACCCAAGCTTAATGGAAAGAAGATTTGTATTGAGTTGCCTAACGAAACCATGAAAATTTCTGTTTTGCAAGATCAATCTAGTTTAATGAAATTCCTTAAAGAAGAACTAGATAATACTGAAATTTCATTAGAAATTAAAGTTAATCATGTGCAAGAAAAAAAATATGCGTTTACGCCAAGAGAAAAATACCAAAAATTAGTAGAAGTGAATCCGAGTATTGAAAAATTGAGAAAAACCTTTGAATTAGATATATAATGTTAGGACTAAAATTACCTACCGACCCAAGATGGGCAGACATTGCTAATAAGAATATTGAAGAAATATTAATTGACCATGCTTGGTGTGAACAAAAGGCCGCATCTACGGCTATTTCATTAATTGTAAGTTTTCCTGAATATAACGAACTGGTTGAGGAAATGCATGATTTAGTGCAAGAAGAAATGAGTCATTTTAAAATGGTGCATGATTTACTTAAAGAGCGAAATATAGAACTTGGAAGAGACCGAAAAGATTTATATGTTGTAGAACTAATGAAGTTTTTCCCTAAAGGAGGAAGCCGAACAGATCAATTAACTCACAGATTAATGTATGCCGCCTTAATTGAAGCTAGAAGTTGCGAACGTTTTAGGTTGCTTTCTGAAAATTTGGAAGATCAAAAACTAGCCCGTTTCTATAGAAAATTAATGATTTCTGAAGCTGGACATTACACACTATTCTTAAAACTAGCTAGAAAATATGGAGAGGAAAATGTAGTCAATGAAAAATGGAACAAGCTACTAATTTATGAGGCGCAAATAATGAAAGACTTAAGCAAGAATGAAACAGTTCATGGCTAATTTTTAAGGCTGAATTTCATTATCATCATCAACAAGCATCAAAATTTCATCAGGAGATAAATAGAGTTTTTTTATATTTTCCTTGTAGTGCTCAGGTAATTCAGTGTGGTTCAAAATAAAATTTTTGGTAGCAATAATGTAATTTCCCATTCCTTTTTGAACAGCAAAAGTGTCTGCTCTTTTTTCAGCTTTTCTTATGTAATTTTTAGATAAAGAGTAGCCAATGCCAAAACCAATTAAATTAAATGAACTTCTGTGTTGGTAATCCATAATATGACCTAATTCATGACCTATCCAACCAATCATTACTTTTGAAGGTATTTCGTCAATTGAAAACTTTTCATTATCAATGATGAATTTTGAACTAATTGATATAATGTAAGACCTGTTCTTTTTTGACTTAAAGAAGTCAGAAAATCTTGGTTGCGCATTCATAAATGACTTTTTAAGGCCTTTAAATCTAATTTCAATAGCCACATCATTCAGTTCTGGAAAATGGTCGAATGCTATTTTAGCTTCCTCTTCTATTAATTTTGGAAACACTTTATTATTATAATGCACCGTATCCTCGTTCATTTGTTCAAAGTTTTGATATGCATAGGTCTTTATCGATATAATAACGAAAAGCGATAAAAATACTTTTAATGACATTTATTTTTTTTTACAACTTAAAAAATAAATTTAAATCTGTGGTCGGCTTTACAAAACTTTAAGCCTAAAACTAAAATTTAGTAAGTGCTATAGGTATTAAAAAAGTAGAGTCCTTACCGGGCGGTAAGAACTCTACAAACTAACCAATCTATTATGAAAAACTTCATCCACTACAAAAGTAGAACAGATTATTGATGTGAGCAAAATTTGAGCGAATAATTTATTGATTTTTAGAAAAATTTATATTTTTACAAAAAATTTATTGTGAAAAAAATTCTACTTTTATTGTTTTTGTTCTGCTTACAGACTCAAGCCCAAGAAATTAACTGGACAACGGCTATCCAAGATGGTTTAATTTCAGAAAACGACCAAATTGAATTATGTAATGGAAGCTTAAATGCTTTTAACAGTTCTGAAACCAATATTGAAAACTCAGAATACATCCTTACAATCTGCCCTTCTAACGATAACGAAGTTGTATTTCTTTCAGAAATTGATGTTGACTGGATTGGAACCAATAGTCTCCCGGAAGGCTTTTCCTTAGCTATATATAATGGAAGTGACACCAATGCACCCATACTGGCAAGCTCAACTCCACTTAATTCTTCAATGGCTGAAGGGTTAAGTAGTAACAATGAAAGCGGGTGTATCACTATTGAATATAAAACTGGAAGCACTAACATACCCCCAAATTTCCCCGCACCTGCATTTGGATTTTCTTTATTGGTAAATTGCAATAGTAGTGCCTGTCCGTTAATTTCACCTATTGTAAATATAAATGAAACAAGCACATGTGCATCACAGATTTCTAATAGTTTTGTTGTTTCGCAAAACGAAATACTTAGTTTAGAAGCTTCTGCTATAATTAACGGGCAATTAGCTTCAAATAGTGCTTTGAGCTTCAATTGGACAATTAATAATGAACATTTTGAAAATCAAAATATTGATTTAAGCTATGATGAATTAGGGGTTGTTATAGGAAGTTTGGTGGTATATGATGAAAATTATTGTCAAAGTGAGTCAGTCTTTTTTAATATTATAGTTAGTGACGATCAGTTAACTATTTCACCACAAGATGAGCTCTTCAGCCTTGATGAATTAATTACTGAAATTTTAGTTGGCGGTGGTGATTGTGCTAACGTAAACAACATCAACTCCCCTATTCAATCACCTGAAGGAACAAGTATTGGTTACTTTAATAAAGGATGTAGTGATTTCCCATTTGATGAAGGAGTTGTTTTAGGAACTGGAGGAACTCCTGGAATTGTAAATATTGGAGGAGAAAATGCATGGTTTGAATCTTCTGGAGGTGGAAATGGTCCCAATGAGCAGTTACTAGCTAAAATTGCTCAAGGTAATGATGCAATAGGTAATGTTAATGATGTAAGTGCTATTGAATTTGAGTTTAATTCATTTGAATCTGAAGTAGATTTCAACTATATATTTGCTTCATATGAGTATCCATCATTTATATGTAATTATGCAGATACATTTGGATTTATAATCAGCGGTCCCTATGATGTTGATGGAAATTATATTGGTGACGATTTTGAAGACGGGACGCCAGGGGTTTATCAAGATGAATATTTGTATAATCATAACGCTAATCCTGATGATGACCTGTTGGCCTCAAATTTAGGCGGATTAAATATTGCAACAGTTCTCGATGAGAACAACAATCTTGTACCAACTACTTCAACTAATATTCATGATAATTCTGACTGTTCTTCTAGTTCAGGGGCTATGGGTGAATTTTATTTGCCTCAATTTTTTAATCAACTTAATCCATCCTACCATAATATAAATGGTGAAACGGTAGTGCTTAACGCACATGCTGAAGTCATCCCGTGTACTACTTATAAAATGAAATTGCTCATTGGTGATTGGAATGATACATTATTTAATTCATTTGTATTTTTAGAAGGAGGTTCATTTGGTATTGGAGCAGATTTGGGAGATGATTTAATTCCAGGAAAAGATGATTTAGTATGTTTTGGAGAAACTCAAAATCTATCCATCTATAAAAATGAAATTGATTCTAATTGTGAACTTGAATTAGATTGGTTTTTGGAGGGTGAACTAGTAGAAGATTTCTCTAATCAATATTCGGTTGATGTAACAAGCCCTGGATTATATGAAGTTTTTATAGATGGAGATGGAACTTGCAGTGGAAGTGACGAGATACAGGTTCAGTTTTTACCTGTTGCTGAATTTGACTATCCTTTTGAAAGTATATGCGCCTGTAATCCTGAAGCTAATTTTGAAATCGATTTAACCTCAGAACTTGATCCTTTATCATTTTTAAATCACAATGGCCAGGGTCAACCAATTAATTCAAATCAAAATACATTGAGTGATTTAGGTATGGAAATCAACTTTTTTGAATCTGAAGACGATGCTATTCAATTCAATAATCCCATTCAAAATCCAAGTAATTATGAGGTTACTGAAGCTCAAAATATTTGGATAAGAGTAAATGAGTTTTCTTCGGGTGAAGCAAAATGTCCTACCATAAAAAGCATAGAAGTTTTAACAGCTTTAGCTGAACGACCAGTTGTTGAGGAAGAAAATGTACAACATTTAGACGAATGTAATTTGCTTTCTACAGGTGATTCTTTTGACCTTAGCGTTAACAATGCCCTTTCGTTAGGAGCTAATAACCCGGCAGAGGTAAATATTACCTATCATTTAAACAGAGATGAGGCTTTGCTGAAAATAAACTCAATTCAAAATCCAGAGAATTTTACGTTAGAAGAAGGAACTGAAAAGACAAAAGTTTTTGCTCGTTTAGAAAGTAACCAAAGTGATTTATGCTTTAGTTTAGTCAGTTTTGAAGTCGCCCAAAGAAACGCTGAAATTGCTACCTCTCCTTTAATTAATTACTATGAATGTAAAGAAGAAAATCAAACAACTAACTTGGTTAGCTTCAATTTAAACGATTATAATGAAATTGTACTTGGCGAAAACCAAAACCCTTCAGATTATCAAATTAACTATTTTAGGTCTGAAGAGCAAGCCAATAATTTTAGTAACCCCATTTTAAAAAGCTCAGATTATACCAGTGAAGGCGAAACTTTGTGGGTTAGAATTAGTAGAAAAGATCAAATTAATGAGTGTTTTGAAATTGACTCATTTGATTTAATTGTAACCGAGTTTGGAGATCCACAGTGTGTAACTTTCTCTACTATTGATTTTGAAACCAGCTTTAGTTTATACCCTAATCCAACCTCAGGAAAATTAACTATTGATTATTCTAAGCAATTTGAAATTGAACGTGTTGAAATATATTCTCTACAAGGGAAAAAATTATTTCAATCAAATCAAGCAGTAGAAGAAATCAACCTCACAGAATTTACAGCTGGTATTTACTTAATTAGAGTGTTAGTTAATAATCATTGGGTGACTAAAAAAGTGATTAAAGAATAGCAAACAAAAAAAATTACCCTTAAAATTACTCGTTAATCATCCCATTGATTAACGAGTTTTTTTTTAAACCAAAGAGTCAAAAAAAAGTAGAGTCCTTACCGGGAGGCAAGAACTCTACAAACTAACCAATCTATTATGAAAAACTTCATCCACTGCAAATATAAGATAGATGTAAATAACTACCAAAGTAAAAGATGTATTTTTTTTAAAAAAAGATCGACATAAATGCAAAAATCAATAAATCAAAAAGTTAGAAAGTTTTAAAAAAAAATATATATAAAATATCATACAAAAAATAAGAGCCCTACCGGGCGGTAGGACTCTTACTAACTAACCAATCTATTATGAAAAAACTTCATCCACCGCAAATATAAGACAGATGTGAATAACTACCAAAAAAGAAATTCATTTTAATAACTTTTTATTACTTTCTGTTAAGTATAGTAAAAAGTATAATACCGTTATTATTTGAAATTACAGTAAAAGAAAATGAAAAAAGGGCGTTTTATTGCGGTGATTTCAATTGATAAATGGTATAACTCCTCAAGAATAAAATTTTAAAGCTCTAATAACTTTGATGTAGGTTAAATCATTTATATTGCATTAAATTTTATTTCAATGAATGGCTTTTTAAAAGTAGCTTCTATTTTCTGTTTAAGTTTTGTTCTAATTGGTTGTGTAGAATCTACATCAAGGATAAAACTCGAACTTGCTTCTTCTCAATCAGAAAACAGAGAAATTAATCTAGAGTTAGAAGAAGACCAAGAAATTGTAAATTTCTTAAAACCTTATGCTAAAAAAATTGATCAAGAGATGAATGAAGAGCTTTCTTATACAAAAAAATCTATGTTTAAAACTGATTCAAATTTTAATACTGCTATTGGGAACATGATGGCCGATGCTGTTTTAGAAAAAATCAGACCATTAGCTCAGGAAAAGCATGCTATAAAAGTAGATGCTGTTTTACTCAATTATGGCGGAATTAGGTCTGGAATTAGCGAAGGTAAAATAACTGTAAAAACGGCTTTTGATATTATGCCTTTTGAAAATGAAGTGGTTATTATTGAACTTTCTCACAAAAAAATAAATGAACTTTTTGAATTTCTTGCTATGGGTCAAGTTGCTCATCCAATTGCTGGTATGGAGTTAGAAATTGATCAGCTTTCAGAAATCACACATCAAAAAATTTATTCAAAAGAGCTAAAAGAAGGAGAAACTTATTTTATAGCTACTTCAGATTATTTACTCAAAGGAGGTGATCAAATGAATTTTTTTATCGATAACGAAAATGTGTTTGAAACCAATTACAAACTCCGAAATTTATTTATCGATTACTTTAAGTCGAAAGACGAAATAGTAGCTGAAAAAGATAACCGATTTGTAAAAGTGCAAAGGTAATGAAGAGAAGAAAATTTATACAAAAAACAAGTGTGGCGAGCGCAGTACTTGGATTAGGTGGCTTCACTCTAGCCAACGCCATCAACTCATCAAAAAAATTTGATAAACACATTACCATTCTTCATACCAATGATGTGCACAGTCACTTAGAGTCATTCCCTCCAGACCATAGTAAATTTGCTAATCGCGGTGGTGCCGCAAAGCGAAAATTTTATTTTGATCAAATTAAAAAAGAAAACCAAAATACACTAATTTTAGATGCAGGCGACTCTTTTCAAGGAACTCCTTTTTTCAATTATTACGGTGGCGAATTGGAGTTTAAAACCATGAGTAAGCTTGGTTACCACGCTACAACCATTGGAAATCACGAATTTGACAATGGAATTGACAATATTGCCGCACAACTAGCTCACGCAGAATTTGATTTAATTACTGCCAATTATGACCTTAAAAACACAAGCTTGAACGGTCTTGTAAAACCAAATCAAATTTTTGAAGTAGATGGTGTAAAAATTGGTGTCTTTGGTCTTGGAATTGAATTAGAAGGTCTTGTAAGCAAAGACCTTTACAAAGAAACCATTTACTTAAACCCTATTGATATTGCTCAAGATCAAATAAATTTTTTGAAAGTTGAAGAAGAATGTGATTTAGTAATCTGTCTTTCTCACCTTGGTTATCAATACAAAAGCGATAAAATTGACGATTTAAAATTAGCCTCACAAACTTCTGGAATTGATTTAATCATTGGGGGGCACACCCATACTTTTTTAAATCAACCAACTGAAGTAAAAAACCAAAAAGGAAAAAATGTATTGGTTAATCAAGTAGGTTGGGCAGGAGTGAATGTGGGCAGAATAGACTTTTTCTTAAATGAACAAAAAGAAGATGAAGCTATAAAATCTAGTGTATTGTCATTATAAATAATTCTCTTGCAATGGAGATATATATAAGCAATAATGAACAGTAAAAGACAGATAAGCCAAATTAAACTATCAAAAGCAACTAAGCGATGGGCTTTACTCTTTCCTGTTTGGTTGGTGCTAATTCGATTTTTTTCTCTTTTTCCCGATTTTATAGAAAAATTTTATAGTAATGGCTTGTATAAATATATTAGGAATTTAAGTTTTTGGTTTACTAACTGGACATCAATTTCTTTGGGTGATATATTTTATATAGGATTTTTCAGTGTACTAATATTTAAGTTATTTCGATTGAGTAAAAAAACAAGAAAACTTCGTTTTTACCTAGTTTATTTGCTTTCAGTAACCTCTAAAATCTATCTTTTATTTCATTTATTATGGGGCATGAATTATTATCGAATAGATTTAAATGAAAAACTTAACCTGGAAAAAAAATATACACAAGAAGAATTATTCGATTTCTTAGATGAAACTTTAGCTTATTCAAATCAACTTCATTACGAGCTTACACAAAACGACTCCATACCTGTTCAGTTTAATTATGAAAATCAAAAACTAAAAAAAGACTTAAATAAAAAAATAGCACTAGCCGCAGCAGATTATTATTTTATAGAAGCAATTCAGCCACAAATAAAAAAATCACTTTTTTCAACTCCACTCACCTATTCCGGTTTTGCTGGCTACATTAATCCATTTACAAATGAATCTCAATATAATACGCATATAATCGATTTCAAAAAACCAGTAACAATTGTCCATGAAATTGCACATCAAATGGGGTATGCAAAAGAAAACGAAGCCAATTTTATAGCTTACTGGGTGCTTTTAAAACAAGGAAATAAATTTCATCAATATAGTGCAAGCACTTCTATTCTTAAACACTTACTTAGAGAAGTGTATGGAATAGACCAAAACATATTTGTAGAATATAAAGCTTGTATAAATTTTGGAATACGTGAAAATTATCGAGAATCGCAAGAGTTTTGGGAGAGCTATGCCAACCCCATTGAACCCATCATGAAGCAGTTCTACACTTCCTATCTAAACATCAACAATCAGCCTAAGGGAATGGAAAGTTATTCTTATGTAACTGATTTATTAATTAATTACAATAAAAATGGTCAGGTTTATTCTTTTGAAAAAAACTAACATAGCAGGTATATCAAACTCATCTAATTAAAGCATTAAATTAGTTTAAGAATTTTGAAAGTCGAATTTTTTATTTAAATTTACCTCATCAATTTAAACATCTTCATCTATGTTAGTTAAATTATACGGGAGTGCAGTTTTTGGTGTGGAAGCTCAAACCATCACCATTGAAGTAAATACAGTTAGAGGTATTGGTTACCATTTGGTTGGATTGCCTGATAATGCTATTAGAGAAAGTAGTTACAGAATTCAGGCGGCTTTAAAAAACAATAATTTTGAATTTCCTGGCAAGCGTATTACCATAAATATGGCACCAGCCGACCTACGCAAGGAGGGCTCTGCTTACGATTTAAGTATAGCTTTAGGTATTATGGCGGCTTCTTCTCAGTTAGAATCCGAAAAGCTCGACCAATACATTATTATGGGTGAACTTTCTTTAGATGGGGGGCTTCAACCCATAAAAGGTGCTTTACCTATTGCCATAAAAGCCAAAGAAGAAGGCTACAAAGGTTTTATCCTTCCAAAACAAAACGCTAAAGAAGCGGCCATTGTTGACGGACTTGATGTACATGGAATTGAAAATATAACTGAGGTTGTCGATTTTTTTAATAAAGGAATTGAGTTAGAAAAGACCACAGTTAATCTCAAGGAATTATTTTATGAAAATTTGGCTCATCCAGAATTTGATTTTGCTGATGTGAAAGGTCAAGAGTCTATAAAGCGTTGTATGGAAATTGCCGCCGCTGGTGGACACAATATTATTATGATTGGCCCTCCAGGTTCGGGTAAAACCATGTTAGCCAAACGCTTACCTAGTATTTTACCACCAATGTCTTTAGACGAAGCTTTAGAGACCACCAAAATTCATTCAGTGGTAGGTAAAGTGAAGGAAAATGTAGGTTTAATGTCTGAACGCCCATTTAGAAGTCCACATCACACCATTTCTGATGTTGCACTTGTAGGTGGCGGAACTTATCCCCAACCAGGCGAAATCTCTCTTTCACATAATGGAGTTTTGTTTTTAGACGAATTACCTGAATTTAAACGCACTGTTCTAGAAGTCATGCGCCAACCTTTAGAAGACCGAGAAGTAACCATTTCTAGGGCAAAATTTACAGTTACTTATCCGTCAAGCTTTATGCTAGTTGCCAGCATGAATCCAAGTCCTGGAGGATATTTCAACGATCCAGAAGCTCCAGTTTCTTCTTCGCCTGCTGAAATGCAACGTTATTTAAGTAAAATTTCCGGCCCCCTCTTAGACCGAATTGATATTCACATAGAAGTAACCCCAGTTCCATTTGATAAATTAAGTGAAGAGCGAAAAGGTGAATCTTCTGTTGAAATTAGAAAACGTGTAACTAAAGCTAGAGAAATACAAACACAACGCTTTAATTCTACAGAAAAAATTCATTACAATGCTCAGATGGGAGTCAAACAAATAAGAACTTTTTGTGCGCTAGATGAAGCTTCTAAAACCATGCTTAAAACGGCTATGGAAAGACTTAATTTATCAGCCAGAGCCTATGACAGAATCTTGAAAGTAGCTAGAACTATAGCCGATTTAGAAGCTAGTGAACAAATTCAAACTACCCATATCAGCGAAGCTATTCAATACAGAAGCTTAGATCGAGACGGTTGGCTGGGATAAATTTGAGTTTTTAATTCAATTTACAAAGTACAATTTATTTTCTTTGGTAAGCATAAACTCTAGGAATTTCACCTCCTCTTTGCTCGCTTAAGGTGTAGTAAAATTGGTTGTCTGGCGAAAAACCAATTGCTTCGCCCTGAGGTTCTGGTAAATAAGGTAATCGTATCGGCTCTCTTTGAAATGCTTCAGCTATACTTTCATCAAGGCTTCTTGTCCACATAAAAATTCGCTCTTTTGTTTTAAGAACAATTTCTTCGCCAGTTGGAGATATATCTCCTGCTGTAGCCAAAGTAAAAGGCAAAGTTCCGTATTCCTCTGCAACCATTGTTTCTGTAGTACTTTGTGGGTAAGGTAAGCGATAAACAGTCACTGGAAACTCTCGCTTAGTTACAATGAACAAGTCTAAGCTTAAAGGATCAATCATTAAAGATTCTGCATCAATCATTTTTCCTTCTGGATAGGTAAAACTCATTTTTTCAGCTCCATCTATTTCCTTCCATTGGATAGAGTTATCAGCTAAATTTACATCAGGTTCAGGAATTCTATAAATTTGTTTAACTGGGTAAACAGCATTATTATCGCCTATATCTCCTACATATAGATAATCTAAATCAGGATCAGGACCACCACCAATAGCCATGTCCTCCCAATCTCTATTTCCTGTTCCAGTTAATCTGAAAGTTCCTAAATGTGAACCATCCCTATGGATTAAAAAAATGCGGTTTAAATCGCCACTATCATTATGTGTCCATAAAAAATTTGGATTTTGTCTTGAAACAGCAATACCAGAAGCTTCGTCAATTTGTGAAAAATCTAATTCACCTACTACTTCTTCATCTTCAAAAAGTGAATGATCAACACTTAAGTTATTTAGACTTGTTGAGTAACTAGCTTCAAAAAAAGGAGCATCATTCAAAGATTGATTGTTTTCATGATCATCTGATGAACACGAAAAAAACATGGCAATTAAGCATAGTGAAAGGGCAAAATAATTTTTCAACATTATATTTTTTTTGCAAAAATCAAAACAAAAAACTGATTGGGCGTAAACTTTACACTATGCTTAGATTAGGAAAAGGTTAGGTACTAAACATCAAGTTAACTGTTTATTAACAAACTTAAGCTTATGTAAATTAATGGTTTAGAAAAAATCAAGCTTGTGTTAGCATTTGTTTTCTATTGTGTTTGTGTTAATTAGAAACTTATGTTTGCTGAAAATATAAAATTTTAAAAATGAAAAATTACCTACAAACAAAATTAAGTCTAATCTTTTTTGTTGTTTTTTCAAGTCTTTTTGTTTCTTGTTCCAACGATGATGATTCTACAGAACCTATTATTGAAGACGAGTTAGTTGTATTTACAGATGCTGAAGTAGAAGCAGCAGTTTTAAACTCTTTAGGGTTAAATTCTTCAGACCAATTAACTTTTACCGCTGTTGAAGGCTTAACTTCCATTAATCTTGATGCTTCTGGAGCAAGCAGTTTAGAAGGTCTAGAGCAGGCTACTAGCTTAAATGAATTTTCTGCAGAGCAAACTAATATTGAAGATTTCTCTCCAATAGAGAATTTAACTTCTATTAAAAAAGTAGTATTAGAAAACGCAGCAATTCCTGCCAACTCTATTGAATTTCTTTCTAATTTCAATCAATTGGAATACCTTAATTTAAGAGGAACTTTAGTTTCTGATTTATCGGTACTTTCTAACAAAACAAGTCTAAAGCATTTAAACTTAAGACAAACTCAAGTTACAAATATTTCACCACTTGCTAATTTAACTGCAATGGAGTACCTTAACTTAAATAGAGCTGGAGATGACTTAGGCGGAATTGAAGATGTGTCTTTTGTTTCAGAAATGCATAGTCTATATTATTTAAGCCTAAGAAATTCATTTATTGGTGATGAACAATTTCAAATGTTTGAAAACTTTACACAACTAGTTGAATCCAACATCAGAAATACTGGAATTACTGACTTAAGCCCTTTAGTAGCCGTTTTTGAGGCTGGTGGGTTTTTAGACGGAACGCCTTTTGACAACAAAGTATCTTTAGATATACAAGGAAACGAAATCACTAATCCTTGTGTTATTGTGCCTTGGGTGGATCAATTTGAGCCAGGTGAATTAGAAGGTTGGGATGGCGCAAGTTGTCAAGAATTTGAAGAACCAGAATTATTTGAGGATGCCGCTTTAGAAGCCTTAGTTAGAGATGTTTTAGGTGTTGACACAGAAACGGAATTAACCAACGAGCTATTAGCCACTATAGATGAATTAGACGCCCGTGGATCTGGGGTTGAAAATATTGCTGGAATTGGTCTTATGCCAAACATTAATCGCCTTCGTTTAGACGATACAAATGTAACAGACCTAGGACCAATTAGTGAGTTGGAAAACCTAGTATATTTCAATATTAATTCGGTTTCAGGAATTACTGATATAAGTCCATTAGCCAACAACACAAATTTAGAAGTTTTAATTGCTCGAAATATACCTTTTGAAAACGACGGAATGCAAACACTACTTAACTTCCCAAACTTATGGAGAATAAATATGCGTAACACGGGTGTAACTGACTTAAGTGTTTTAGCTGAAATGATGCAAAACGGAGCATTACAGAATTCAGCTAATCCTGATGGTGATGCTGTAGTTGATATAAGAGATTTAGATGCAGATTTCTGTGTCATCTTCCCTTTTATTAATGAGATAGGTGACCTAAGTGGTGGGGATTTTGAAAACTGTGAGTAAATAAAATTTGGATTGCCAACAAGCCTTTGTAAAGCTGACTTATATTTTAAGTCAGCTTTATTTTTTTAAATGTACTTGCAAAGCAGACATAAAATTACGTAAGTATTGATCCTGTAAAACGCGATACTGAGCTTGATCTGGATTTCTTAAAAAAGCACTTAGCTCATTTTTACTTACTTGCTTTCCTTTAGATTTGAATAACTTCAAAATATCGTTACTGGTAAGCTTATAAGCTATTTTCAGTTTTTTTAAGACATCGTTGTTTTCTAATTCAGTTTCCAAAGGTGGTTTAACACCTGATTTTTTACCGCGTTTTAAATTGATGAGTCCATTTAAAAACAGAGCTAATTCAACATCAGACAAAGCCTTGAAATCGGTAGCTTCCTCCTCTTTCTGCCAAGCCACTATATCTTGTAAATCAGTCTTGTAATCAACTTCGTCAAAAACAGATTGAAGTTGAGTGTTATTAAATCCTTCAATAAATCTAATTCGTTTAAAAACTGCGTTGTTTGTCATTTTTCAAGTTTTAACTAGTGATAATTATTCAAAATCAATAATCTCGACGCCTAAATCTGGTGTTTGTTGAATTAAATAAAAGGAGTTGTTGTAATAACCTTCTTCAAAATCAAAAGGCAAGTAATTAAATTTATTTTCAAAATATTCGGTATAACTCTCTAAATTGGTAGTTTGATATATGTCATTTTTAAAAGCTAAACGCATTAATATATCATAAGCTAAATCAAAACCTCTTACTACAAATTTATTAGGATAATAGCCATATTTATTTTTGAATTGTTCCTCAAAGCTTTCTGGTGCAGGTTGAGCTAATTCTCTTGAAATACTAGGAAAAGTGAAGTTTAAATTACTCAATCTTGAATTAGGGACTTCATCATTATAAAAATCAACACGATTTGTGGTAAACAGTCTAATTTCATAACCATCTCTTTGCAAAGAAGTTAAAAATGAAACTGTTCCTTCAATTGCTCCAGGGTCTGAGCTTTCAAGAATAAACCAATTGCTAACCTCCTTTTTTAAATGCTTTTCAATATCTCTTTTTTTCAAATATTTATCACTTACAACCACTTCTTTAGCGTCTAGAAAAGTGTAATTAATTTTATGTTTTAAATCTGAGAGAATTGAATCTGTAAAGAAAACGATATTTTCTTCTTGCTTTTTTTCTGCTATATGAGAAAAAATAGCATTTTCCATCTCATCTTTACCTGGAATAGTTTTAAAGAAATTGTGCTTGAAATAGGAAGTGTTAATTAAAGGAGTGAATACAGGTATGCTGTCCATTTCTGAAAAACGCAATACTTCTTGGATATTTGATTCAATAACAGGACCAATTATTGCTTGAGTATCAACAAAATTATTTTCATTTAACAGCTCATAAATATGTTGTGGGTTAGCTTGTGTGTCAAAAACTTCAATGTTAGCAGGAACTCCTTTAGTTAGCGCAGAATCTTGAGCTATCTTAATTCCAGTGTATAAATCTAAGGCTATTCTGCTAAGTCTATTTCGTTTTAAGAGCACTTCTTTATTCACTGAATCGTTTTCAAATAAATTTAAGCTAAGGGGTAAAAATACTTTGATTTGTTTTTCCTCAGGATAATTGATGTAATACTCTAAGTTGACACTTTTTTCACCAGGAATAAGTAAACTTCTTCGCTTATATGGTATTTTAAGTGCCATCCCTTCTTCAAAACCACTGTATCTTAAACTGGGGTTTAATAACTCCAAACGCTCTAAACTTATTTCATTTTCTTCGAGAATTGACTTTAAGTTTTTTTGTTTACTTACTTCAACAAATTTTAGTTCTTCTGTGTTTTTAGTTTTTATTTCTTCTAATTCCTCTTCCTTTTCTTCTTGTTTTCTAACAATGGTAACAAACTGCCCAGCTTGTAAATTCTCTAACTCGGGATTGGCTTCTTTAATAGATTCAATAGAAACTCCGTATTTTTTTGAAATACTGTAAAGCGTTTCTTTGGGTTCAACCAAATGCTTCAATTTTCCAAAAGAAGAGTTAGTTACACTTTTGTTTAAATTTTTAAGCTGATTTTGCTCTTCTTCATTAAGGGTTTTTACAGAAATCCTCAATTTGTCATTCTCGTCTAATTCTCGGGTATATAAAAAAGGATTAAAATCTTTAACTTCCTTTATGCTCAATTCAAAAGACCTTGCTATACTGAAAAGTGTTTCTTTTGGACTGACCTCGTAAATTGTAAACTGAACTTCTTTAGCCTCTCCTTCATACCGATTAGCTGGGACAACAATTTGCTGAGTTTGAATAGGGTCTTGATTTTCTATACCAGGATTAAGCGATTCTAGTAAGTCTTTTTCAATGTCAAGCTGATTAGCTAATTCATTCAAAGTTAAATCTGGCTGAATAGTAACAGCTACATATTTTTGTGCCAAAGCACCAAAACTTATACTTAAAAAACACAGTAAAATCGCTATTCTTTTCATTATTCCCATTCAATAGTTGCTGGTGGTTTTGAGCTAATATCATAAACCACTCGATTAACACCTGCTACTTGATTAATTATTTTATTTGAAGTTTCTTGTAAAAACTTGTAAGGTAAATCTACCCAATCGGCAGTCATTCCGTCGGTAGATTCAACCGCTCTAAGTGCAACTACCTTTTCGTAAGTACGTTCATCTCCCATTACACCAACGCTACTTACAGGTAAAAGAATTGCTCCTGCTTGCCAAACTTTATCATAAAGCCCCCACGTTCTCAATCCGTTGATGAAAATGTGATCTACTTCTTGCAATATACGCACTTTATCTCTGGTAATGTCACCTAAAATTCGAATAGCCAAACCAGGGCCAGGAAAAGGATGTCTTCCAATTAAATTTTTAGCAATTCCTAACTCAGCTCCCACTCGCCTTACCTCATCTTTAAAAAGCATTTTAAGTGGTTCAACAATTTTAAGCTTCATATAGTCAGGTAAGCCACCAACATTGTGATGCGATTTGATAGTTGCTGAAGGGCCGTTTACTGAAACAGATTCAATAACATCTGGATAAATTGTTCCTTGCGCTAAAAAAGTAACGTCTTTAATTGAAGTTGCTTCATCGTCAAAAACATCAATAAAAATATTTCCTATTTTTTTACGCTTGGTTTCTGGATCAGAAATACCTGCTAATGCATCAAGAAAACGATCTGAAGCATCTACGCCTTTAACGTTTAAGCCCATTCCTTTATATTGATCTAAAACTGAATTAAATTCGTCTTTTCTCAACAATCCATTATTTACAAAAATACAATGCAATTGGGTTCCAATAGCTTGGTGAAGTAAAACTGCCGCCACGGTAGAATCAACACCGCCACTTAGTCCTAAAACTACTTTTTCTTTGCCTATAGTTTGCTTTAACTCTTCTATACTTAAATCTACAAAAGCCGCTGGCGTCCAACTTGGTTTTAAATCGGCAATTTTGATTAAGAAATTCGCTAACAATTGTTTTCCATCGGTAGTGTGATAAACTTCAGGATGAAATTGAATACCGTAGGTGTCTTCTCCGTCTATGCGGTAAGCAGCATTTAATACATCTTTAGTACTCGCTAATCGAATAGCGTTTGAAGGAAGTTCTTTTATGCTATCGCTGTGCGACATCCAAACTTGCGATTGTTCTTCAATGCTTTCAAAAAGCAACTCAGCATCTTTAATCATGTTCAAATTAGCTCTTCCAAACTCGCGCGTATTCGAAGCTTCTACCCTACCCCCAAAATGATGGGCAATGTACTGAGCACCAAAACAAACCGCCAAAAGAGGCAGTTTCCCTTTGATTTGAGATAAATCAGGTTGAGGCGCCTTTTCATTTCTTACGGAAAAAGGGCTACCCGATAAAATTACCGCAGAAAATTCTGAAACTTCTTCTGGAATTTTGTTGAAAGGAAATATTTCACAATAAAAATTAAGCTCTCTTACTCGTCTAGCAATTAGCTGTGTATATTGTGAACCGAAATCTAAAATTAAAACTTTGTGTTGCATCTTGTTTTTTGAAACTAAAAATTGCGCCAAAATTAAGGTTTTTGTCGCTTTTAATTTCGAATTTTGAATAAAAAATTATGCTTAAGGACATTTTACAGGATTTAACGCACGAATTGAAATTTGGCTACCTCAAAAAAAAGCATCCATTTAGGTATTTTTCATTAGCTAGTGCTTCCGAAACTAAGGTCAATCAGCGTACGGTAGTTTTAAGAGAAGTTACTGAAAAGAAGGAGTTACTTATTTACACCGATTACCGAAGTAGTAAAATAAAAGAGTTTTCAACAAATAAACAAGCCTCCGCATTATTTTATCATCCCAAAAAGCTCTTGCAAATTCAAGTTAGTGGAGCTATTCAAATCATTACTTCTGGAAAAGAATATGAAAAACATTGGAATAAAATGCAAGGAAATTCCACTAAAGACTTCATAACAGAGTTAGCTCCAGGCTCTCCAATTAAAAATCCAGATGAAGTGGAGTACAAAGAGGATGAACATCATTTTTGCTTATTAAAGCTAAAAACCAATACTATTGAATATTTACAATTAAAAAGACCCAATCACATAAGAGCAAAGTTTGAGTTAGACGAAAATAATGAATGGGATGGTCAGTTTTTAAATCCTTAAAAACAGGAATAAAATATTTACTTTTTATTTCACAAAATTCAAAAGCGTATCAATTGATTTAAAAACAAATTCACCATTCTCCTTTACCAACTTGTGTTCTTCTTCAAAATAATAGGTACGTCCACTAGTTTCTGACCGTAAAGTTGCACCAGAAATGAATTTGTTTTCTTTATTTCTCATAATCCCAAAGCCTTTAAATACCTGCAGACTATCAGGAATATTAACATTTATATAGTTTTGCTTTATTTTATTTAGTGTCATTGTTGTACTATCTACAGCGTAAAAAATACCGTAATGAATCCCAGAAGTTTCAGAAAAGCTGAGATTGATAAATTGATTTCCTTCCAATGAAAATAATTCCATTTTATCTATGTAAGCACCGGCGTTTACAAAACTCTCTAATAGTTTTCTTTGATTATCATTAACCGAATAGATTGAAATTTTTTCTGGTAATGTATTCCGATAATTAGAATAAATAATTCCACAAACTAGTTCCCTTTCGTTAATCTTTCCTAAAGAAAACATTTCTTCTAGCAAGGTATCTTGTTTTCCCGTTTCGGGATTTTCCTTGATTTCTTTGTAATATCTTGATGAAGACGCTGTTTCTTTCGTCAAATTAAGTTGGTTGTCAAAGTGGTAAAAAGTCCAAATTGAATCTATATTATATGCTCTAATATTCGGTTCATCTTTTACTGTTATGAGGTCAGCCCAAGATTTTTTGAATCGCATGTCATTTCTAAACTCCGTTGAAAGTGATGAACTATCTAAACCGTTGCTGTATATTCCTGACAAGATAATATCATAAATCGTATCTGTTCTTTTTACCTTCAGTATCTTTTCTAACTGATTTCCATAAAAATTTCTGTAATAAATTTGAAATGAAATGTCTTCAATTTCTTTTTTTAAAAATTTTTGATCACTGAGGAAATAGTACTCGTTAGATCCAATTTTTTCAGGTTGAAGATTTAATGCTTCGCGTTCTTTTTCAGTAAAATTTTCAGAGAAATCAAAGTTTCTTGGTAAATCATCAGCTATTTCTTTTTTATTTTTTATCAGATGAAAAAGATGCTCTTTTTTGTGAATTTTCAAATCTTGAATAGTAGCTAAAATGTAGTAATCAAAGTAAGGTTTCTCATCATAATCTGTTTTAATTGAAATCTTTCTTTTTTGAGAACCATTAAGCTGTTCAGTGAGTAACTCTACATCTATCATTGTACTTTCATTAGGCTTAAGAACTTTCTTACCAAGCCTTATTTTAATATGATTTGATGAACCTAATGCATCTTCAATTCTAATTTCTTTTGGTAAATCATTTGTTAGCTGAAATGTAGTTTTTAGGGTGTCACCTTTTATGACTCTTCCAAAATCATAGGTATCACCATCGACTAAGTTGTTTGGTGATGATTCTTCTGTTTTTTCAGCTTGCTGGTTGTTGCAAGCTGAAAAAAGTAAGATTAGTAAAACTAAGTAAGCATTTTTAATTAGCATTTTACTATGCTTATTCACGTTTGACAAATCGCTCATTTTTATAGATATAATGTCCGCTTTCAATGCAATATAAACCGTCATTGGCTTGCTTTGAGCTTTCTATTTTTAGCTCATCGTTTTGTATAGAAAAATTTAGTACACGACAAAAACCATTTAACTATTAAACTTTCAATAAAATACTGAAGTTCAGTATATTAAAGTATTATTATCAGGCAATGACTGTAAAAAAAACTCCAGTACAAGTGTTAAAGATACGCAATTATTAAGCTTATTCAAAGGACATCTAAACTTAGCTAGGGTCAGACTTATTTGTTTGTTTATTAACGCTTTATGCAAGGTTAAGTCTGTCAATTTTGTTAAGTTGTCCGCTGGATTTGACACTTCTGCTGACTTTTCAAGCAGTTACAGACGCATTCAACGCTTTATGGCTCTTGCAAATTTATCTATAATTTGGGTAGCTAAGCTTATTTTTAGCCTTCTGCCTGAAAAAGATAATTTAGTGCTTTCTATGGATAGAACCAACTGGAAGTTTGGAGATAAAAATATCAATATACTTATGTTGGGAGTCAGTTATAAAAATGTAGCTTTTCCAATCATGTTCAAAATGCTTGAGAAAAAAGGAAACTCTAATACTTTTGAGCGCATTGCATTAGTACAAGATTTCATAGACTGCTTTGGTAGAGACTGTATTGATTGTCTTTTGGCAGATAGAGAGTTTGTAGGGGAGCAATGGCTTAAATATCTTAATGAAAATAAGATACGTTACTTCATTCGGATACGGAATAACTTTAAGATATACTGTCCAAGAAAGCAAAAAGAAATTACAGCACAGCACTTATTTCACAGTTTGAAAGCTGGAGAATTGAGACACTATCCTAAAATAGTCAAAATGCATGGTCAATTTTGTTACTTATCAGGAAGTAAATCCATTAAAGACGGGAAAGTGGACTTCTGTATTATAGTATCATTTAACAAACCAGATGAAGCCTTAGAATACTAGGCTAAAAGATGGCAAATTGAAACTTTGTTTAGGGCTCTTAAAACCAGTGGATTTAATCTTGAAGATACACACGTTACTCACCCTGAAAGACTGGAGAAATTAATTATGCTTGTGATGATAGCATTTGTATGGTATTACAAAATTGGTGACTTTATTGATACTCAAATAAAAGCAATACGAATCAAAAAACACGGAAGAAGAGCAATATCTGTATTTAGATATGGATTGGATTATATCTCAAAATGCTTATTATCAGGATCTAATAAATACAACCTTAACCTTATTCAATTTTTGTCGTGTACTTAGCTGAAATTCATTATTCAATTATGTCCGCTTCAAATATTCTCTGTAAGTCTTTTTTTGATTTGTTGCTTTCAAACTTAAAGGCGCCCATTGTCAGTCCGTAGGCAAATATTAGCATACCAAACGGAATAAAAGACGCAAGGTTAAATTCTGAATTACCAAAAAATTGTATCAAATCAGTAATACAGGCCAGTCCAACCCCACCGCACCAAAAACATAAAAATACTATTACAAAAATATGTAGTCTCATTTTTACTCTGATGTTTAAACCGTCATATTCATTTTCAATAATTCCATTAATTCTTGGTAGAAATGAATTTTGATAACCTATAATTCTTTTAATGTCAAATGTCCTAGCGTTTACTTTTCCTTCATAAGATTTTATCGAGCCACTACTGAAAACACCAAACCTAAATGTCTTTTCAGGTTCAACGCATTCTGAAAGTCGCTTGATTATTTCCTCTTCTTTTAAACGCGTCTTATAAGTAATATTTTCAGTCGGTAGAAATTTCATTGTTCTTGATCGTCTTTTTAAAATGAGTGCTAACGGTCTCGTGCATAACAAAAACCTACCTGACTGCCGTAGGTAGGCAGGTTTTTGTTGTGCGCTGTTGTACCACGTACTTTTATCCGATATGTTCTATAAAGTCAGTAAAATTCATGATTTTAGTTCGCTCAATTTTCTCCAAAACTAGCAAATCATTATCTCCGGTTATTAGGTAATCAGCTTTAGAGTCAATTGAAAGATTGAGTAAAAAATTATCCAAAGATTTGTGTCTAGGATTATTTTTTTACTTTTCATATCGCAAACTTCTCACTTGCTCAACTTCATTAGTTATTTCATCGAGAGAAATTTCATCAGATGATTTTGCTCTAAGTTTTTGTACCAGAGCAGAAAAGTCAGATTTATTTTTAGTTTTATTAATCTTTATCAAATTCAAGTCAGCTAAATTTCTTAGTAGCTTTTTCGCTTTCGGATTAAGTATATCAATTTGTATTGTTTCCATTTTGAATTTTTTATAAAATTAAGGAATTTTATTCAATTGCGGATTTTTTTTAGTATGTGGTACAACTTACTTAAAACCCCAACCCTCATCAACAAATTTAACTGGATTAGATAAATAAGCTTAAGTTTTAATTATTTGATTAAATCATTACAATACTAGCTATTTTTATTCAAATGATGAGGATGGTATGCAAAAAAGTGCCAGAATCAATTTTTTAAGTATTACCGAACATGAATTTTAATAATTGCTTTTATACATGGAAATTAAAAGGCATTCTTGAACTACTTAAAAATTAATCAATAAAGCTTACTATTGCATAAAATAATTGCCTTGGGTTTAATGGAAAGAACCAAGCAATCAGACTGAAGAAATCCAATTGAATTGATCACTTACGTAAAGTAAAAAGATGAAACACGCATGCACATAGCTTCTACACACAGGAGAATGATTATACGTGTCGCATCTGCCCGAAATGCAAAAGTCAGGCGGGTCTGACAACTAAAAAACAATAATTATAAACAGATGAAACTGAAATTTTTCACGTTAACCTTAGTTTTTCTAAGCTTTCAACTAGGAATTGCTCAGCTAAATTTAGCTTCTTGGAATATTCAACATTTAGGAAAATCTAAAAGCAAAAATAACATTGCTTATATGGCTGAAGTACTTAGAGACTTTGATGTTGTTGCTATTCAAGAAGTGGTTGCCGGAGATGGTGGTGCTCGGGCGGTAGCTCAATTGGCTGATGAATTAAATAGAAAAGGAAGTAAATGGGACTATAAAATTAGTCTTCCTACTCAAAGTTCTCCTTACAGCAGTGAACGCTATGCCTACCTTTGGAAAACAAGTAAAGTAAAGCTTCAGGGAAAGGCTTTTTTGGATCAAAATTATGTAAATGAAATTGAACGCGAACCTTATGTTATTCGTTTTTTATTTGAAAATGAACAAATTACCTTGTTTAATTTTCATGCTGTTCCCACAAAAAAACAACCTGAAGGTGAAGTTAAACACTTCAAAAATTATCCTAGTTTATACCCTAATGAAACTTTAGTGTTTATGGGTGATTTCAATTTAGTTGATCACCATACTGTATTTAACCCCTTAAAAAAAATGGGGTATGCGTTGGCTTTTGAAGGCGAAAAAACTTCACTCAAAATGAAATGTGATACTCAAAAAGAAGGTGATTGCTTGTCTAAAGTTTATGACCACTTTATTTTTCCGCAAAACAGAATTAAAATCTTAGACAAAGGTATTGTTCACTTTTATAAGGATTTTGATGACATCAAATTAGCCAGAAAAATTTCAGATCACTTGCCGATCTGGATTCAATTTGAAATTAATTAGAATTACAGAAATCATAGGCTTGTAGTAATTAGTTAATAAAACTAACTTTAATTCTGCTAAGGGTTAATGTAAAGTTTAACTGTAGTGCATTTTCAAGAAATAACACCATTTATCATTTGAAATAACTAGTAAATGAACATAGCTAGATTAATTTTTAATCGAGCCATATTTATAATTATATTAGATAGTTGAATACATTTTTGATAAAATCCCGAACCAAGTCTATCGATTTTCATATACAAATAACAACACACAGCCTCTTTAAATACGGTTATCAGATTTAAAAAATTGAGCTTTTGACGTGATGCAATTTTATTGTCAACCTACTTTAGGACATGACCTACACATAAAAAGTAGAACTAGGAATTTACACATTATTCATTAATTTTCACAAATTTTCCTTCGCTATATTGATACTCCCCATCAGTTTTGCACGAGCAATCATCATTTGTTTTTTCGACAAATTCAGTTTTACTACCCTTCTCTCGGATTGATTCATTCACACAGAAAGAATCACTTAAAATTAGTTTTGAGTTTTCAACTTTATATTGCACACTACATTCTGTTTCGGTTATGATAAAGCTATCTTCATCGTCAGATTTTGATGAATTATCCTCTTCAATTTCTAAATAACGTTGATGAAGTCCGTAATCAATAATGATTTCTTCGCTTATGGACATATTTTTAAAATCAAATAAAAAGATACTATTCATTCCCCAACTCCAGTTTCCATATTCTCCGTTGCTTCCAGCATTTCCTTGGGTTTTACTTAGGATATAAAAAGTATTATCCATTAAACCTTTTTCAGGGCTACCCCAATAATCTTGAAAATCATATACTACCCAAAAGTCGTTGAATTTTTTGATTAAAGTTTTTTGATAGGATAAACTATTCTCTCCAAAACTTTCACTTTCTCTTTTAATAGAACACAGAAACAAGTCCGAATTTTTATTTTCTTCATCGTTATAAAAAAAGTATTTTTCTTTGATTTCTTGAAGTTCTTCAAAACTATAAATGGTGTCCAAAGCTTTGATTGGATAAAAATCAATAACATCTTGACCACTAACTGGTTGAGAACAACCAAAAAATATTGAAATTATGAAGGATAAAACAATTAGCTTTTTCATTTAGTGTTTTTGATAATGTTTATAACCAACTTAGACTTCCAATTAGCAACAGCAAAAATAGGAAAATCACACTTTTGATAAAACAAAAATTCATCCCCTATTTTGGCTCATAACTATTGTCCTAGCAATTCATCCAACTTAGCTCTAAATTGATCTGAATTCCAATTGGCAGCTCCGGTTTTGCTAACCACAATATTTCCTTTTTTGTCAATTAAAAAAGTGGTAGGCAATGAGTTGGACTGCAATTGATTTGGTGCATTAGAAGCTTCCATAAATACAGGAAAGTTATACTTGTGTTTGGCGACGAATTTGTTCACCGCTTTTGGGTTATCATTAGCCACAAAATAAAAATCGACTTGATCTTTATAATCAGTATAAAGTCCTTGTAAAGAGGGCATTTCAGCAATACACGGCGGACACCAAGTAGCCCAAACATTAATGAGAATCACTTTATTTTTAGAATTACTCAGGTTAATTTCGTTTCCTTCTAAATCAATCAACTGCCATTCAAAAGCATTTAAAGTCTCTTGCTTATCTTCCGAAATAATGGATGGAGAAAATGAAAAAACTCTATTAACTGTAACCTGAATAGGCGTTCTTGTAGCTGGTATAAGCATCAAAATTAAAAAAATAGCAAACAATAAATTACTCCAATGTTTTTTGAACCATTTCTTTAAATCAAAATCTTTACTTTTTCCCATTATCTTTTTCTTGGTAAATAAACCACTTTTTTGGTTTCAAAAAATTCATCTTCAAAATAATTCTGAATAGGGAAAATTTCAGCTGTTTTATATCCTTGAAGCTCTTCGGTTAAATCGCCTCCTTTCAAATAAAGAATTCCATTTTTTACAGAATGTGATGATTTTGGTTTAATTTTCCCCTTCACCCAATGTGTAAAAGTAGGCATAGCGGCCACAGCTCTACTCACAATAAAATCAAATTGATCGTCTAAGTTTTCAACACGGTCATTTACACTTTTAACATTTTGAAGTTGTAAACCTTCTACTACTTCATCTACAACTTTAATTTTTTTTCCAATGCTGTCAATTAAAGTAAAATGAACTTCTGGAAACATAATAGCTAAAGGAATTCCTGGAAAACCGCCACCTGTTCCTACGTCTAAAACTTTAGTACCTGGATTAAACTGAAGTATCTTAGCTATGGCTAGGGAGTGAAGTACATGCCTAGTGTATATTTCATCAATATCTTTTCTAGAAACAACATTTATTTTTTGATTCCAATCTTTATACAAATCAGCTATTTGTCTAAATTTTTGAATCTGATCTTCGGTTAAACTTGGGAAGTAGTGATTAATTTGATCCACTTTTTTTTATTTGCAAAAATACTAATGATTGTCAGTTAAATTAAACTTTCACATAAAAAATTAATTTAGTTGAACTTTAAAGCTTATTTTTGTTTCAAATTGAATTTTATATATGTCAAATCAAATTAGGTTTTCTAGAAAACATTCAAGAGATTTTGTAAGAACCCTTAACAAACGTGTAAACGAATACTTTAAAGAAAATAATATTTCAAAAAATGGTAATTGGAAATTATACCTAAAAACAGGTATAATGTTCTCATTGCTTTTAGTTCCTATGTATTTTATCATAGCTACTTCCTGGCCTGTTTTGGTTAAATTATGCTTATTTATTGTTATGGGAGTTGGAATGGCTGGCGTAGGTATGAACGTAATGCATGATGGAAACCACGGTACTTATTCTAAATACAATTGGATTAATAAATTAATGGGTGCTAGCATTTATTTGCTTGCTGGAAATGTTTACAATTGGCAGGTTCAACACAATGTGTTACACCATACTTATACTAACATTCACGGACATGATGAAGATTTAGAAGCGGGAAGAATTATACGATTTTCACAAGAAAGTCAGTGGCGCAAATTCCATAAATTTCAACATATTTATTCTGTGTTTTTGTATGGACTACTTACTATCAATTGGGCTATCACTACCGATTTCAAACAGTCCAAACGCTATTTAAAAAAGAAACTGTCTTATGGCAAATTACCAAGTCCTTTCAAGCAGTGGTCAACCGTAGTTCTAGCAAAAATTGCTTACGTTACTATTTGGATTGTTCTACCTATTGTATTTACTGATGTAAGCTGGTGGGTTATTGTGCTTGGATTTTTAATGATGCATTATACAGCTGGCTTAATATTAAGTATTATATTTCAACTTGCACATGTAGTTGAAGATACTGAAATGCCTTTGCCAGACAAAGAAGGAAAATTGGCGCACTCTTGGGTAACGCATCAACTTTTTACAACTAGTAATTTTTCTACTGAAAATAAATTTATGAACTGGTTTGCAGGGGGTCTTAATCACCAAGTAGAACACCATATTTTTCCAAATATTAGTCATATTCACTATTCAAAAATAAGAGAGATAGTTAAAAAGACAACTGCTGAATTTGATTTACCTTACAAAGAATATCAATCTACCCGAAAGGCAATTATCTCACATTTTAAACACCTTAAAGAATTAGGAAGGCAACCTCAATTAACTTAAAAAATAGATTTTCAATGAACCAACTTTCTGATCAGGTTAACCGATTGCAAACTTCGGCAACCTTAGCCATGGCAGCAAAAGCGCGAGAATTAAAAGAAGCAGGTAAAGACATTATTGGTTTGAGTTTAGGTGAACCCGACTTTACCACCCCTGATTTTATCAAAAAAGCAGCTATTGAAGCCATTGAAGCAGATTATCATTCTTATACTCCAGTTGATGGATACAAGGAACTCAAGGAAAGTATTAAAAACAAATTTAAGAGAGATAATCAACTAGACTATCAATTATCCCAAATTGTTGTTTCCACAGGAGCCAAACAATCGCTTTATAATGTAGCTAATGCCATTTTAAATCCTGGCGATGAAGTTATATTGCCCTGTCCTTATTGGGTTAGCTATGCCGATATAGTAAAGCTTGCTGGAGCAAATCCTATTGAAGTTCCTACAAGTGTAGCTACCGACTTCAAAATGTCTGCAGCGCAATTAGAAGAAGCAATTACACCTAAAACAAAAATGCTTTGGTATTCATCACCTTGCAACCCGAGTGGTTCAATTTATAGTGAAAACGAATTAAGAGCATTGGCAGAGGTACTTAAAAAACATCCTCAAATTATTGTAGTTAGTGATGAAATTTACGAACACATTAATTTCTCAGGAAACAAGTTCTCTATGGCTCAAATCGATTTTATGAAAGAGCGAACAGTAACTGTAAACGGAGTATCAAAAGCCTTTTCTATGACTGGCTGGCGAATAGGATTTATAGGCGCACCAGAATACATTGCCAAAGCTTGCACAAAACTACAAGGTCAAGTAACAAGTGGCGCAAATTGTATTGCTCAACGTGCTGTAATAGCGGCTTTAGACGCTCCAGTTGAAAAAATACAATACATGATTGACAAGTTTAAAGAGCGAAGAAAACTTACTTTAGATTTAGTAAATCAAATTCCAGGTTTTACTTGTAATGAACCTGAAGGAGCTTTCTATGTATTCCCTAATGTATCTCATTACTTCGGAAAAAAAATTAAAGGAAAAACCATTAATGATGCTTCCGATTTTAGCATGCTACTTCTTGAAGAAGCAAACGTAGCTACGGTAACTGGAAAAGCATTTGGTAATCCAGATTGTATAAGAATATCTTATGCAGCGAGTGAAGCTGACATTAAAAATGCTTTTGATAGAATACAGAAGGTGTTGGAATTATAGTTACAATTTATCAGTTCAATTTTCATGTTTTAATTAAATAATGAACTACGAAATTGAAAATTTAGGAACCAAGTTGTAAAAGTTCACTTTAAACACAAAAATTAAAGGATTCTATAGATCTTGTTAAAACACCTGAAGTTTTTCAGGTGTTTTTTAATTTAAAATCTTCATTAACACATATTTATTAGGTATTCATCTTAAGTTTATTAAAAATAAAGTGAGTAATACAAAGATATTTTGTTATTTAGTAAATTATTCTTGGTACTGTTTTTGTACGTAAATATATGAATGAATTTAAGAGATATGGACGATAATTTTTCACCTAAAGTAAAAAATGTAATCAGTTTTAGTAAAGAAGAAGCTATGCGTTTAGGCCACGATTTTATTGGTACTGAACATTTGCTTCTGGGATTACTTAGAGACGGAAACAGTAAAGCGATTGAAATTCTTGAATCCTTAGATACAGATTTAGATCGGTTAAGGAGAAAAATAGAAATACTTAACCCTACTGATTTTTCGAATAATCTTGAACAAACAAAAAAGAATTTACATTTAACAAGACAAGCTGAACGAGCCCTTAAAACAACTTTTTTGGAAGCTAAACTTTTTCAAAGCTCGTCAATAAATACCGCGCATCTACTTCTTTGTATTTTGCGAAATAATGATGACCCAATTACCAAACTTTTAAACAAGTTTGATATTGATTATGACAATGTAAAAGAAGAATTTAAATCTATGATTTCACACGATAATGACTTTTTAGAAGAACCCTCTGCAGAATCTTTCCCTGATGACAAACCTGCAGATGATGGAGATAAGAAAAATCCATTTACAAGTGGGAGTGGATCTGCAGCTGGAAAAACTTCAAAATCAACCCGAAAATCTAAAACGCCTGTGTTGGATAACTTTGGTCGTGATTTAACAGCTATGGCAGAGGAAGGCAAACTTGACCCTGTTGTGGGTAGAGAAAAGGAAATTGAAAGAGTTTCTCAAATTTTGAGTAGAAGGAAGAAAAATAATCCCTTACTTATTGGAGAGCCAGGAGTGGGTAAGTCTGCCATTGCCGAAGGTTTAGCGTTGAGAATTGTACAACGAAAAGTTTCCAGAATTTTATATGACAAACGCTTGGTTACACTAGACTTGGCTAGTATAGTAGCTGGTACTAAATACCGTGGGCAATTTGAAGAACGGATGAAAGCCGTGATGAACGAACTCGAAAAAAATGAAGACATCATCCTATTTATTGATGAAATTCATACTATAGTTGGTGCTGGTGGAGCCACCGGAAGCTTAGATGCTAGTAATATGTTTAAGCCAGCTTTAGCAAGAGGAGAAATTCAATGTATTGGCGCTACAACATTAGATGAATACAGACAGCATATTGAAAAAGATGGTGCATTAGAAAGAAGATTTCAAAAAATATTAGTAGAGCCAACTTCTATTGATGAAACCATCGAGATATTAAACAATATTAAAGAAAAATACCAAGACCATCACAATGTAGAATATTCTGATGAAGCCATTGAAGCATGTGTTAAACTAACTTCAAGATACATGAGTGATCGATTCTTACCAGACAAAGCTATTGACGCTCTAGATGAAGCCGGATCCAGAGTACACATCACTAACATAAATGTTCCTCAAGAAGTTTTAGACTTAGAAAAAAAATTAGAAGACATTAGAGAGGAGAAGAATAATGTTGTAAAAAAACAGAAATACGAAGAGGCAGCCAAGCTAAGAGATGACGAAAAGAAAATTGAAAATGAACTTGAAGCTGCGCAAGAAAGATGGGAAAACGACTCTAAAGAGAATAAAATCAATGTTAGCGAAAACGACATTGCTGATGTGGTCTCTATGATGACTGGAATTCCTGTAAACCGTATTGCTAAAACAGAAAGCAATAAGTTAGCCGATTTGTTTAGTGTTATTCAACATAAGGTTATTGGGCAAGATGATGCAATTAAAAATGTAGTAAAAGCTATACAGCGAAATAGAGCTGGATTAAAAGACCCTCAAAAACCCATTGGATCATTTATCTTTCTTGGTCAAACTGGAGTTGGTAAAACGCAACTAGCTAAAGTGTTGGCTAGAGAACTTTTTGATAATGATGATGCTTTAGTGCGTTTAGATATGTCTGAGTACATGGAAAAATTTGCGGTATCTCGTTTAATAGGTGCGCCTCCAGGTTACGTAGGTTACGAAGAAGGAGGCCAACTAACCGAAAAAATTAGACGTAAACCTTATTCTGTTATTCTCTTAGATGAAATTGAAAAAGCTCATCCAGATGTATTTAATATGCTTCTTCAAGTATTAGACGACGGGCATTTAACTGACTCTCTAGGGAGAAAAGTTGACTTTAGAAATACAATTATAATCATGACCTCAAATGTGGGTGCTAGAAAATTAAAAGATTTTGGTACTGGAGTTGGTTTTGGTACAAAAGCTCAAAAAGAACAAGAACTTGATAATAGTAGAAAGGTAATTGAAGGTGCGCTTAAAAAAGCATTTGCTCCAGAATTTTTAAATCGAGTTGACGATGTTGTTGTTTTTAATGCCTTAGAGCGTGAAGATATTCACAAAATAATTGATATTGAGTTAGCTAAACTTTACAAACGTATTGAAGAAATGGGCTATCAATTTTCACTTACTGACGAAGCCAAAGACTTTATTGCCGACAAGGGATTTGATAAAAAATTTGGTGCAAGACCATTAAACAGAGCTATTCAAAAATACATAGAAGATGCTTTGGCAGAAAAAATCATCAATTCCGAAATTGAAGAAGGAGATAAAATTTTGATGGAGTTAAACGAAGAAAAAAAAGAATTAACCGTAAAATTACTTGATAAAGAAGAAAAATCAAATTAATTAATTGTTGCATAATTAAGGTAAAATGAATTTAAAAAAATTAAGTTTGGTTTCCTTGATAAGTATTTTTGTATTTTCCTGTGATACAAATGCTAATCAAGAAAGAATCACCAATGAAGCTAGTAAGGATTCTCCTACTAAAAACAGAAACAAAAATGAAGACTCAAAAAATATGAGTAAGAAAAACTCTGTGAATCTTTACGAAATTGAAGAATCCAATTATTGTTATTCTTATAATGGTGAAGGAGAGTTTTATTATACAAAAACAGAAACAGGTACAATTTCAGGTAAACTTACTTTAAATAGAGATAACATTGAAGGAATTTTTACTGGTGAATTCAGAAATAATATTTTACTAGGAACTTTAAAATACGAAAATGAAGAAGGAAAACGTTTAGCAAAAGAAATAGTTTTTTTAAAGAACGATTCTGATCATAGCTTAACAGAAGGTATTGGAAAACTTGAAAAAGTGAATCAAAAAATGAGACTTACAGACCTCAAAGAAGTCAATTTTGAAGGTAAAAAGTTTTATGAAGTAGATTGTAGTCAGCTTAAATCATATAGAGGCTATTAGCATTCTTTTATTCTAACAAGATTTTTTTAAAAAAAAGCAAGGTTTTAAGACCTTGCTTTTTTGTATCTATTAATTAAGTGATGTGTTGATGGGTCATGGTTTTGTAATTCACTAGCTTTAAAATCTTTAAGTATGTTGTTAGCTAGCTGTTTTCCAAGCTCAACCCCCCATTGATCATAACTAAAAACATTCCAAATAAAGCCTTGGACAAAAATTTTATGTTCATACATAGCAATTAAACTACCTAAAGTTTTAGGCGTTAATTGGTCTGCCAATAAAGTGTTGGTTGGCCGGTTACCTTCAAAAATTTTGAAGGGTAATAATTTTTCAATTTCCTGAGCCGACTTGCCTTGGCTTTTTAATTCAGATTCCACTTCTTCTTTGTTTTTTCCTTTTAAAAGTGCTTCTGTTTGTGCAAAAAAGTTAGACATTAATAAATCCTGGTGATGTTGATTCCCATGTAATGGTTTCATAAACCCGATAAAATCGGCTGGAATAAGTTGAGTTCCTTGATGCATTAATTGAAAAAAAGCATGTTGAGAATTGGTTCCAGGTTCACCCCAAACAATTGCACCAGTCTGATAATTAACAGGGTGACCGTCTCTCCCTATAGATTTACCGTTGCTTTCCATACTTGCTTGCTGTAAGTAGGAAGCTAACTTTTCTAAATATTGAGAGTAAGGGATAATGGCTTCGCTTTCTGCTTGATAAAAATTACCGTACCAAATACCCAAGAGTGCTAAAATCACAGGAATATTCTCATTAAAATTAGAAGATCTAAAATGTTGATCCATTTCATTTGCCCCTTCAAGCAAATCCTTGAAATTCTTAAAACCAATAGAACAAGCAATAGAAATTCCAGCGGCACTCCAAAGCGAAAACCTACCTCCTACCCAGTCCCACATTGGGAAAACATGAGTTTCATCTATACCAAATTCAATAGCCTTTTCAATATTTGCAGATACAGCAACAAAGTGTTTGGCTACTTGAGACTGTTGGGTATAATTTAGCAACCACTCTCTTGCAGTATTGGCATTATTTAAGGTTTCTTGTGTTGAAAATGATTTTGAAACAACAATGAACAATGTGGTTTCTGGGTCTAACTTATTAAGCACCTCATGTACATGATCACCATCAACATTTGAAATAAAATGCGTGGTTACCGACTCTTGGTAATAAGCTAAAGCATCAACCACCATATTAGGGCCTAAATC
>SL_7KL_010_BRINEDRAFT_10000029_pt1 | contig 56258 bp, 55 predicted proteins | sample SodLak_010_BRINE_FD_10663 | JGI IMG/M metagenome (IMG submission 10663)
ATCAGCGTCGTACCCGTGGATTGCGGGATCGGACGTTGGACAACTACGAGCGCTACGTACGGGGGTTTGTCCGCGGTGCGCTGGGCGAGGGCCCGGTCGATCCGGCGCGGTTGACCACGACGGACGTGGTCATCTTCATCGGTGCGATGACCACGACGTACACGCCGGCGTCGATGAAGGTGGTCCGCACCGCGCTGCGGTCGTTCTTGCGGTATCTCCGGGGGCAGGGGATGTGCGACAGCCGACTGGAGGGCGCTATCCCTCGAGTGGCGCACTGGCGGCTGTCGACCTTGCCGCGACGGTTGACCGACCAGCAGCTCGAGCAACTGCTGGACTCGTTGGATACCTCGCTGTCGATGCCGTGTGGGCCACGCGATCGTGCAATCGTGTGGTGTCTGGCCACGCTGGGGCTGCGACCGGACGAGGTCGCCCAGTTGCGTCTTGACGACGTCGACTGGCGGGCTGGCACTGTGGTGTTGCGGCAGCGCAAGAACCGTCGCGGCGCGGTCCTTCCGATCCCGGACGAGGTCGGACGCACGATCGCGGACTACCTGCAGCACCATCGTCCAGCTACGAGTCGACGTCAGGTGTTCGTCCAGCATCTGGGGCCGCGCCGGGGAGAGCCGATCACCGCTACGGCCGTCTCCGAGGTCGTGGTCCGTGCCCTTCGCCGTGCCGGCATCGATGCGCCGATCGGCGGCGCGTACGTGCTGCGTCACACCATGGCTTCCCGCCTTGTGGCCCACGGGGCCGACCTGAACGAGGTCGCCGATGTCCTCGGGCATCGCGATCTAGACACGGCCGCGATCTACGCCAAGCTCGATCTGCCGGCACTACGTGAGGTGGCTCTTCCTTGGCCCGGGCAGGAGGGCAGATGATGGCGACGGATCTTGACGCGCACATCGACGACTATCTGGCGCTCCGTCGTGGGCTCGGGTTCCGGCTCGAAACAGCCGGGAGCGTGCTGGCTGCTTTCGCCCGCTACGCCGAACAGGTCGGCCACCGCGGGCCGGTCACCGTCGAGCTGGCGGTGGATTGGGCACAGACGACCCGATCGCACGATCCTGCAGCGGCCGCTCGGCGGTTGGCGGTCGTGCGGCAGTTCGCCCGTCAACGGGCCGCGATCGACCCAGCCACCGAGATCCCCCCAGACGGGCTGCTGGGCGGGGTGGCCCGCCGACGACCGCAGCCCCATATCTACTCCGATGCTGAGATCGCCACGCTGCTGACGCAACTCCGAGGGTTGACACCATGCGGTGGGCTGCGGCCAGCTACCTACGTGACGATGTTCTCCTTGCTGGTCTCGACCGGGCTACGGCTGTCGGAAGCGTGCCACCTACATCGCGACGACGTCGACCTGGACGCCGGGGTACTGACCGTGCGTGAGACCAAGTTCTGCAAGTCGCGGCTGGTGCCGCTGCACCCCACCTCTACTCGGGCGCTGGGCAACTATGCCACTGACCGCGACAGCCGCCACGACGTCGCAACCTCGCCGATGTTCTTCCGCACTGAACAGTCCGCACACCTCAAGACCGACACCGTGGGGCGGACCTTCCGGCGGCTGCGGGACCGGCTGGGCTGGTCCGGCCAGGGCCGGACCCACCGGCCACGGATCCATGATCTGCGCCACACCTACGCGACCGCAGCACATATACGCAGAGTTGCGTCTGATGCATCATTCGACGGCTTCGGAGATGCGGTTGTGGTGGTGCTGTAGGGCTGTTGCGGTCTGGATCGGTTCTCGCGCGGTTGGAACTGTGGGCGCTGTGATGGCTGGTCAGGGGCCGGTTCCCACGGGTCGGTTGCAGCAGGTGGCAGTATGCGTCGTCTGGTCTGGTTGCGTTGGGTGCCTCGATGTGGCGTCTGATGCCGGTGGTGGGGATGGCGTGTGGAGCGGTCTGGGGCAGGGCATGCAGGGTTGGCGTTGGTCACGGCGGCGACACCGTTGCGGCCGGAGGAGGCGTTGTTCGACGCGATGCTGGCGGGGTGGAGCAACCGGCAGGCGGCCCGCCGGTTGAGTCCCTCGACGATCACCGGTGGCAAGCGTCTGGTGCGACGGTTCGCGTCGTTCTCGGGTGGGTGGCCGTGGTCGTGGCGGGAGGAGCAGCTCGAGGCGTGGGTGGCGACCAACCGGTGGGCGCACTCCACGGTGCGGACCTATCAGGGGACGGTCGGTGGGTTCCTCGACTACGTGTGCGATCCGCGGTACGGCTGGGCGGTGGAGTGCGAGCGGCGGGTGGGTGCGCTCCCGCGCCAGATCTGCCATGAGGACAACCGGGCGGTGCATGTCGCGGACTACGAGGGCCGGCCGGAGCGGCGGCCGCTGTCCCGTCTGGAGTTGCAGCGCCTGTTCGACACCGTCGATGACGCGGTCGAGGTGGCTTGCGCGTCGGGGCGGAAGGGCTGGTTGACGGCGTTCCGGGACGCGGCGATGTTGAAGGCGATCTACGGGTGGGGGTTACGGCTGACCGAGACCGCGATGTTGGACGTGGTCGATTTCACGCCGAACCCGGCGGCGCCGTCGTTGGGCCGGTTGGGGACCTGCCATGTCCGGTTCGGGAAGTCCCAGCGGGGCTCGCCGCCCAAGCGGCGGTCGGTGTCGACGGTGATGCCGTGGGCGGCCGGGGTGCTGGAGCAGTACCTGGCCGAGGTCCGGCCTCGTTACGGCCGGTCGGAGCATCCGGCGGTGTGGTTGACCGAGCGGGGCGGGCGGATCTCGCCGCGGTCGATCGAGGACCGGTTCGCGCGCTACCGGCTGCGGGCAGGGCTACCGGCCGAGCTGACGGTCCACTGTCTGCGTCACTCCTATGTGTCGCATCTGATCGAGGATGGGGTGGATCCGCTGTTCGTCCAGCATCAGGTGGGACACTCCTGGGCGTCGACCACGGCGATCTACACCTCGGTCGGCCAGGATGCGAAGAACCGGATGCTGCATCATGCGCTTGCGCGTGCGTTCGACAGGGAGGAGGCGTGGTGAGCGTCAAGGTCGGCTACCGGTGGCACCTACGGGCCGTGATGGCACAGCGGGGGCTGTTCCAGACCACCGAGCTGGTGCCGCTGCTGGCCGAGCGTGGCGTGCGACTATCACGTGAGCAGGTCTACCGGCTGGTGACCGGCACCCCGCAGCGGCTCAACCTCGAGGTCCTCGCTGCGTTGTGTGACATCCTCGAGGTCACCCCGGCCGAGCTGGTCGAGCCCTACCGGGCCAGCCGCAAGACCCGGCGGGACACCGGCAGCTCGGCGCGACCCACACCACGCCGGGCCCGCATCGTGCCTGACACCGACGGGTGAGCCACCCCGAGAGCTGTCGCTGCTTCCGCTGTCGGCGAACCCCGACGTTGGCCACGGTCATCGCGGCCGAGCCGTCGCTTCCCACAGCCGAGGTCGAGGCCGGCTTCGATGCGGTCATCACCAACGGCGCGGCTCTGCGCTTCCTGACCGCCGCGCTCGATGACGACCCGGACGTCCTGCACATCGGTGCTCCTGCGGTCGTGGGGCGACTGGTGGTCGAACTCGTCGCCCGCGGGTCGACGACGTTCACCCTTCCCGTGTGTGCCAGGTGCCACCGGACGGGCCGGGAACTGATCCGGACCGTCGAAGGTGGGATGTGCCCGAGCTGTCGTCGGCGCCAGACCGCGACCGCATGCGTGCGCTGCCACGGCGTCAAACCCGTCGCCGGACGCGACCCCGACGGCAGCCCGCTGTGTGCCCGCTGCGCGCCCCGTCCCGAACGGCGGTGCGGGATCTGCACCCAGATGCGCCCGATCGCCCGTCGCGCCCGCGACAGCTCCCCCGACGTGTGCGTGAACTGCTTCAAGCTGCCGACCGCGACCTGCTCCCGCTGCCACCAGCGACGCCCCTGCAGCTTCGCGTCCACCCCCACACCGGTGTGCATCCGCTGCGCCCCGCGCCGGACCGCACCGTGCGCCCACTGTGGTCTGGACCGTCCCCCGACCGCCCACTGGCCCGAAGGGCCGGTCTGTGTCGGCTGCTACGACGCGACCCTGTCCCGACGTGACATCTGCGACACCTGCCACACCCTGCGTCGTCTCGTCGACCCTCCCGGCCCGCCGGCGACCCGCTGCACCGACTGTTCCGGACGCACCCCGATCGGTCACGTCTGCGCCGACTGCGGCATCGAGGACAAACTCTACGACGACGGCCGCTGCGACCGTTGCGCGCTCGCACGACGGGTCACCGTCCTCCTCGCCGATGACACCGGCACCATCCCCGCACAGCTGGTCCCCCTCGCCGCTGCGATCGCTGCCGCCCCCAACCCGCGCAGCGCACTGAACTGGCTACGCACCGGCATCGCAGCTGTGATCCTCACCGACATCGTCAACAGCCGGCTCGCGCTGTCCCACGACACCCTCGATGACCATCCCCACCCGCGAGCTGCCGACTACCTGCGCCACATGCTGGTCATCCACGGCCTGCTGCCCGAACGCAACGAACACCTCGAACGGATCCGCAGGTTCATCGACGACACCCTCGACCAGATCGATCGGCCCACCGACCGGCGGACCATCCAGGCCTACACGACCTGGCGGGTCCTACGGAAGCTGCGCCGCCGGGCCGAGACCAACCCCGGCCCGCGGACCGCCACCGCCCACGTCCGCACCCAGATCAAGACCGCCGTCCGGCTCCTCGACTGGCTCGACCAGCACGACACCACACTGCCCGAGCTCACCCAGACCGACATCGACGCCTGGCTGGCCACCGGCCCCGGCGCCTACAACGCTCGCGACTTCATCCTCTGGGCCGCCCAGACCGGCCGCTGCCAGCCGGTCACCATCCCGGCCGCGACCGCCAACCCCGGGACCACTACCGATCCGGACACCCGCTGGAACATCATCCGCGGGCTGCTCCACGACGACACCCTCGAGCTCACCGACCGTGTCGCCGGATGTCTCGTCCTGCTCTACGCCCAACCGCTGTCCCGCATCACCCTGATCACCCGCGACCAGATCGACTAGCACGACGACGGCCTCCTCACGCTGCGGTTCGGCACCGACCCTGCCACCATCCCCGAACCGCTCGCCGGGCTGATCCGCGACCCCCTCGACAGCGTCCACCCCTACACCGGCGTCGGGTCCCCCGCCCACACCCCATGGCTGTTCCCCGGCCTCCAACCCGGACAACCCCTCAGCGCGGCCAGGCTCGGTGTCCGCCTCGGCAAACTCGGCATCGACGGACGCGCCAGCCGACGAGCCGCACTCCTCCAGCTCGCCGCCGAGGTCCCCGCCGCCGTCCTGGCCGAACTCCTCGGCTACTCCAACCAGAGTGCAACCACCTGGACACGCGACGCCGGAGGAACCTGGTCAAGTTACGCCGCCGACCTCGCCCACCAACGCATCCAGCCCCCTGCCGAGTAGCCCCACACCACCACCCGAACCGGCACCACTCGACACGCCCCCAACACTGCGGGTTACCGGTTTGAACGCTGGCATGTCGCTGCAGGCCCTGATGGCACTCCTCGGGCATCGCAGCCCCGAGATGACGATCCGTTACGCCCGGCTCGCCTCCCCGACACTGCGGGACGCCTACGACCTGGCCATCGGCAAGATGCGCCAGCTCCTCCCGATCGCCCCACCCCCGGGGCCAGCTCCCGTACCCGACCGGGTCCGATGGCTCAACTCCGAGATGCTCAAGACCCGTGTCGCACACGGCTACTGCTCCCGCGACCTCGTCGCCGAGGCCTGCGCCTACGCCAACATCTGCGAGACCTGCCCCAGCTTCACCACCAGCCCCGAGTTCGCCCCCGCGATCACCGACCAGCTCGCCGACCTCCACACCCTTCGCAACGATGCACAGACCCGCGGTTGGACCTCCGAGGTCGCCCGCCACCAACGGGTCATCGACAGTCTTGAAGGACACCTCCACCGCATCGACACCAGCCCCGTGCGGACCCCGCACCCTTGACCCACCTCCGAGGGCCGGTTAATTGGCGAGGTGGGTGCAGCCGACCTCCTCGTAGGGGGCGCCCGCGGCCAGGGCCGCGCGCAGCCGTGCAGCGCCGTCCTCGTCGAGGCGTTCGTCGGCGACCAGCAGCAGTTTGCGGATCCGATACAGCGGATCGTCCTTGCGGCCGCGGTGTCCGGTGGTCTCCTGCTGGACCCGGCGGCGGACGTCATCGATCGCCGCGTTGGCCAAGTGAGGTCGGGCCGGGGCGCGGTGTCGACGTTTCGGTCGGTCCGTTTCCCCGGCCCGCCTCCCGAACCGGACGTGCGCGTTTCCACGCATCCGGCTCTCCACAGAGTTCGTGCCAGTGGGTCATGCGGCGTCGGCGGTCTCGCGCGTCCACGGTGTGGGGATGTCGCCTCGATAGCGGTAGCGGGTGACCGCCACCTTCATCGGGTCGAACAGCTCCACCGTGCCGTCTCTGGCCCAGGTCTTGTCGTCGTAGCGCAGGAACCGGGCTCGGAGCTTCTTCCAGCTGGTGCGTCGATGTTTGCGACGGAGCCATCGGACCACCCGCCACCATGTGTAGTGGCGCAGGTAGCCGAAGGTGTCGCTTGACACGCCGTGCTTGAAGTAGGTGGTCCATCCTCGCAGCACCGCGTTGAGTTGGCGCAGCAGGTTGGAGAGCGCGTTGTTCGTGCCCTGCCGGGTGATGGTCTTGACCTTCCTCATGATGGAGGCGAGCGCCTTCTTCGCGGGGAAGGTGTAGACATACGCCCGGTTCGTGCCTTCCTTGGTCTGCCGCTGGATGCGGAAGCCGAGGAAGTCGAATCCCTCGTCGATGTGGACGACATCGGTCTTGGCTTCCGAGAGTCGCAGACCCATCGGTGCCAGGACCTGCTCGACCTCGCCGCGCAGTTGTTCGGCGTGGTCTGGAGAGCCGGCGACCATGACGACGAAGTCGTCCGCTTATGCTGAGCTCCGGATTATGCCGACGGTGCCGGCGAACGTGGAGGCCAGGGCCGTTTCGGTTGTCGGATGCTCGGCATAATCCGGAGGGGCTTGGTCGGGTCAGAGGGTGTCGAGATATGCCAGGAGGGTGTCAGGTGCCTGATAGCGGCCGGGGGTGGTGTTGGGCGGGGTGACCCGTGCGAGCGCCCGCTGTTTGATGGTCATGTCGGCGTGGAGGTAGGCCTGGGTCGAGTCTGGGGAGGCGTGGCCCATCCACAGCGCGATCACCGAGGTATCGATGCCGGCGTGGAGCAGGGCCATCGCGGCGGAGTGCCGCAGGGTGTGGGGGGTGACGTTCTTGGACGTGATGCTCGGACATGCTCTCGCGGCGGTGGCGGCATGCTTGGTGACCAGCCGGGCGATGGCGTCACGGCTGAGCGCGGTCCCGCTGCGGGTGGGGAACAGCGGCCGGTCGTCACCGCCTTTCCGTTCGGCGTTCCAGATGGTCAGGATCGTCACGGTCTGGCGGGTCAGGGGGGTGTGTCGCTGCTTGCGGCCTTTGCCGTGGCAGCGCACGTGTGCGCCGTCGCCCAGGTGGACATCGCCGCAGGTGAGGGCGGTGAGTTCCGAGACACGCAGCCCGGTCTGGCAGGCCAGGGCGAGGAGTGCATGGTCTCGGCGTCCGTGCCAGCGGGTGCGGTCGGGCGCGGCGAGCAGTGCCTCGATCTCGGGTGCGGTCAGGAAGGACACCAGGGTCCGGTCACAGCGTCTGGGTGGGATGGCGAGCACCCGTGCGATCGACTCGGCATGTTCCGGCGCGTGGAGTGCGGCATGGTGGAACAGTGACCGGATCGCGGTCAGCCGGGCGTTGCGGGTGGCGGTGGCGTTGCCGCGTTCGTCCTGCAGGTAGGTCAGGAACGCGGAGATCGTGGTCACGTCGAGCTGGCCGAGATCGACCGCGGCGGGTTGGGTGCCGGTGGTTGCGGCCAGCCAGTTGAGTAGGAGCCGGAAGGTGTCGCGGTAGGCGGCGATGGTGGCCGGCGACGCCTGGCGTTGGATGACGAGCCGGTCGGTGAAGAAGGACTGCAGGAGGGGTGCGAGCCTCATGATGGCACCTGCCCACGGTTGTCCTCGAGCCGCCTTGCAGCAAGGGTGAGGAGCTCGGGGACGGCCTGGAGATACCAGTAGGTCGACTTCGGATCGGCATGTCCGAGCCAGGTGGATAGCAGCGGCAGACGTGCCTGGACATCCCCACCATCGCGATACCAGTCCATCAGGGTCCACACGGCCACCGAGTGGCGGAGGTCATGCAGCCGAGGACGGCGCTGCCCGGGCCGGGTGACGATGCCGGCCATGTCGACGAGGTCCGCGAAGGTGCGGGTCGCGTTGCCTGCGTGCAGCCGGCCGCCGTAGCTGTTGATCAGCACCGCGGGCGTGGTCGCCGACGGGCACAGCATCTGGCGTTGCCGGCGGTAGACGGCGAGCGCGTCAAGCGTCGTGTGATGCAGCCACACCTGACGGGACTTGTTGAACTTCGAGTTGATGATCCGCACGACACCGGAGTCGACGTCGATGTCGTCGACGTTGAGGTTGCAGGCCTCGCTGATCCGCATCCCAGTGACCGCGAGCAGACCGAGCAGCGTGCGCCACGTCGCCGCCCGCATCGCCGGCTGCAACCGTCCGGCCGCGACGATCAGCTGCTCGATCTGTTCGGTGGTGAACACGTGCGGGGTGACGCGCCGGTAGTGGTGGGGCAGCACATCCGGCGGCGGGATCTCGGTCGCAGGATCGATGGCCGCCAGATGCCGGGCGAAGATCCGCACCACCATCAGCCGTCGGGCGTGGTAGAGGCGATCCTGGCCGCCCTTGCGAGGGTTCGTCGCCCAGTCGATCGCAGCATCGGTCCGCACGTGGGCGAGCTGGTGCTCCTCGCAGTAGTCGATGAACTCCAGCAGCAGCCGACCCTGAGAGGTCAGCTTGAACCCCAACGTGCGGCGCATCGCCAGGTAGTCCTCCGCGGCGGCCCGCAGCCGGCTCATCGCACACCCCCGGGCCAGGCGCGCACCAGCGCTGCCAGCGAACGCTCGTCGACCTTGGCGTAGATCGAGGTCGCGAGCGTGCTGCGATGACGAAGGACCTGACCGACCTCGGCCAGCGAGCTTCCAGCCCGCAACAGATCACTCGCCAGCGCATGCCGAAGCCGGTGCGCTCCCAGCCGTGGCAGCCCCGCACGCTCACAGGCGCGGGCCATGATCGCGCGGACACAGCCACCGGTGATGGGGCGGTGTGGTGCTCTCGCGGTGATGAACACCGCACCGTGCTGACAGCGGGGTCGGCTCTCGGTCAGATATCCCGCCAGCGCCTCACCGGCCTTCACCGGCAGAGGAAGCCGGTCCCGGCGGGCGGCCTTGCCGTGCACGACGATCTCGCCCGCATGCCAGTCGATGTCAGCGAGCTGCAGCGCGGCGACCTCCGCACCCCGCAACCCCAGCTGCGCGAGCAGCATCAGCACCGCGAAGTCCCGCCGCCCCACGTCAGTGGAACGGTCACAGCCGGCCAGCAGCCGTTCGGCCTGTCCGGCCTCGAGCCCGCGAGGCAGCGACGCCTGCCGCCAGCCCGCCACCGCCGGCACCGCCCCAGCCAGCCCGGTCGGGACCTGCCCCGTGAGGTGAAGGAACCGCAACAGCGCCCGCACCGCGGTCACCGACGCCTTCGCGTTCGCACACGAGACCTGTTCGCAGTGCTCGACCATGAAGGCGGTGACCGTGCCCGCCTCAAGGCCCGCCAGCACCTGCTCCAGCGGCTCTCCCAGCCAGACCAGAAACGTGTGTGCGTGGTTGCCGTAGCAGCGGACCGTCTCGACGGCCAGCCCTCGCTCGGCGGCAAGCCACCCGCGGAACTCTCCGACCAGCAGCCCGACCGGCCCCGCGCCGTCCACACACGACACGTCGGGGATCGCACCGCAGCCGCGTAGGAACCGCACCACCGGCCTCGTGCCAACCAGCCCGAGCGGAAGGGCCTCGAGCACCGCAGGACTCAACATCTCCGCGCCGATGCCGTTCCGCTGCATCCAGCCGCTCAACTGCCCCATCACGCTGACCGCGGCACTCGCCGACGACGGCGTGTAACCCGTCCGGTCCAGCTCCGCACGGAATGCGGCCTCGAACCCGGCAAGCGGTCCCGACACCACCCCGCACGATCGTGACCTGTCCATGTCATCTCCTCTTCCGGACAAGGCGACCTGCCCCACCCAGACGAGAAGACTGCTCGCCGCTCACCCCCCTCCGGACTATGCCGAGCATCCGGCAACCGAAACGGCCCTGGCCTGCACGTTCGCCGGCACCGTCGGCATAATCCGGAGCTCGGCATAAGCCGACCTATGTAGATGTCCACATAGGTCCGCATACCGGATGAGCCGGTAGGTGGCCTGACCTTGCCGTCGTCGCCGTGCCCGATCCACCCGGCTGGCCATCGATTGCTGCCACGCCTCGGCGAAGTGCTCGTCGAGAACTGACAGGGCGATGTTGGCCAGCAACGGGGAGAGGATGCCACCCTGTGGGGTGCCGGCCTTGGTGTCCCTCGTCACCTGGTCCTCGGAGAGGATGCCGGACTTGAGGAACGCCTTGACCAGCGCCACGACACGTCGGTCCCCGACGCGCCGACGCACCCGCCCGAGTAGGGCGGTGTGGTCGATGTTGTCGAAGCACGCCTCGATGTCTGCTTCCAGCACCCACTGGTAGTGGTTGCTGGCGAACAGGTGCACCTCAGCGATGGCGTCGTGGGGGCGTCGGCCCGGACGGAAGCCGTAGGAGCACGGCTTGAAGTCCGCCTCGAAGATGGGCTCGAGCACCAGCTTCAAGGACGCCTGCACCACCCGGTCACGGGTGGTCGGGATACCCAGCCGGCGCTGCTTGCCGCCAGGCTTTGGGATCATCCGTTCACGCACCGGCAACGGCTCGAACGTGCGGGCCTTGAGATCGTCCCGCAGAGCGTTCAGGAAGGCGGCCGTGCCGCGCTGCTGCTCGATGTAGCGGGCCGTCTGGCCATCCACACCGGCAGAGCGTGCGCCCTTGTTGCCCCGGACCCGGCTCCACGCCACCGTGAGAAACGCCGGGTCGTAGACGAGGTTGTACAGGTCATCGAACCGACGGTTGCTGTCGGCCGTTGCCCACTGGTGCAGCTTGGTCTGCATCTCCAGTACCCGGACCTTCGCTTCGAGAAGCGATGGCCACGGCGCGCCGATGTTCACCAGCGACCTCCTGGTCTTGCAGCCCCGGAGCTGCGAACTTGCTGCCGGCCTTCGCCATGTGGACGGCTTTCCCGTCCTCGGACTACTACGCCGGCTCCGCCCCGCCCGTGACCATCAGTCGACGGTGGACCTGCCCGCCACCAGTCTGGCCGGCTGGTGGGAGGGCGGACACGGACGGTTCCCACGTTCACCATGTGCCGGTCGACGAGGGAGGTGCCCAGCTTTGCCCCTGCAGCCTCGCCACGGCTACGCCGCAGGCCTTCACCGTGGCCTCCACGACCAGCACCAATGGCTGTCGGTGGAGTCGCCTTCCAGCAATCAGGTCGGCGCGCACTGCTGCCCGGCCCGCATCCGTCAGGTTGGAGCCGGTTCCACGCTTGAGGGGGTTCAACCGCTGGTTCACTTGCGTTACACCTTCTCGTCTCGCTTACCGGACCCGGACCGTCTGACGGTTCCGGACCGTTCCGGCGTTGTCGAGGCTGCTTCCCGCCCTCCCCTGCACCTCCAGGGTCAGACTGCCTCCAGCTTCACCAGCCTGCTGCGACAGGCCGACGGGTCGGGTCTCGCACCCGACCCCGAACACATGGCGCCTCGTGGCGCACCTTCGACACGTGGAAGTGGTCAACGACCAGCGTGGCGTTGGGCAGCCCGACGTCAGGGTCGGTGAGTGCGGCCCGGTAGGGCGCTGCAGGGTCCAGTGCGGCGATGCGGACCGCGGCCCGCCAGGCGGGGGTCTGTGCCGCCAGCCAGGCCCTGAGGACCTTCTTGGAGCGTCCTTCGATGATGTCGAGGGGGCGGCGCCGTGCCAGGTCCACGATGACCGTGACGTAGCGGCGACGCCGCCCCCGGGTGGCGCGGTTCATGACCTTCTCGTCCACCCCGATCGCCACACAGGTGCGGGTCTGCCACGTGTGGACCTGCTGGTCGGTGAACAGCCGGGCGGCGGTGTCCTTGACCGCCCGCATCACCGTCTCCCAGCCGATGCCGAACTCCCGGGCCACTGCCGCGACGGGGCGGCCGAGCTCACCGACCTGGCGGGCAGCCTCCGCCCGCGCCCGCTCGGTCAGCACCGCCCGCGGGGCGATGTCAGGGTGCTGCTCACGCCAGGAGCGCCCACAGTCCCGGCAGCGCCACTCCCGCTTGTGCCAGATCAGCCGAGTCGCCTTCGGCCCGACCGGCAGGTCACGGACCTGGGTGACGTGCCGCCCACCCGACACCGCCCGCTGCCCGCACCGCCGGCAGGCGTCGAAGTCGCGGACGGTCTCGACGAACACGTGCCGCTCATCGACGAACTCGAACGCGCCCAGCACCCGCAGCCCGGCCATGCCGAGCAGCGACACCGACGACGAAACAGCAGTTGAAGACATAGAGGCCGCGCCAGTAGGCGCTGATGTTCGGGTCAGGTGGTGGGCCACTGGTCGTCGGTTTCGGCTTGTTCGATGGCGAGCTGTTTGAGCTGGTCGGCGAGTTCGCGGAGGCGGCGGGCGTTGTCGAACCAGGGCCGGTAGCGCTGTGCCTGTTCGTCGGTCAGTGCGCGGGTGATGGTCTTGCCGGACACGCTGCGGGTCCAGGTCCAGTAGGGGCCGTGGCGCAGTTCGGGGTCGGTGTGGCAGTGGCAGTTGCGGTTCCCGCAGCGGCTGGACCGCGAGACCAGGCTGCCCGGCAGCGTCGGGCCGAGCGCCGCGATCTGGTCGGTGAGCTCACGGCGGCGGCTGTCGAAGTCGACGGTCGTCTGCGTGCCTGCGGATCGGGGTGACATCCCACACCTTGCGTCGATGGTCGAGCATACTTGCTGAACCGGAAGCGGTCCGCTTCCGGTTGCGGTCGGAGGGCGGGTGCGGGCGCTCGAGCCCCGGGTCATCGACGCGGTGTTCACCGCGGTCGAGGGGCTATTGCCACCCCGCCCCGTTGATGATCATCCGCTGGGCTGTCACCGGCCACGCATCGCCGACAGGATCTGTTTCACCGGGATCGTGTACCGGCTGGCGCTGGGCTGCTCGTGGGTCGATGCCGGACGGCTGGTCGGGGTCGGGCAGGCCACGCTGCGCCGCCGCCGCGACGAGTGGATCGCCGCCGGGATCTTCGACGCGCTCGTGAACGAGGCGATCTGCGGTTACGACCGCGTCCGTGGCCTGGATCTGTCCGAGGTGTCGGTCGACGGCAGCCTGCACAAGTCACCCTGCGGAGGTGAAGGCACCGGCAAGAACCCCACCGACCGGGCCAAGCTCGGGTGGAAGTGGTCGATCGCTTCCGAGGCCACCGGCATCCCCATCGGATGGGCCATCGACAGCGCCAACCGCCACGACATCCGCCTGCTCGCCCCGACCCTGAATGCGGTCACCGTCCGCGGACTGGACCTCGACATCGAAACGCTGCATCTGGACCGCGGCTACGACGCCAACACCGTCCGCGACGACCTCGCCGCCCGCCACATCGACGACGCCGTCATCGCCCGACAGCGCCGCCGTGGCGAGCCCAAGATCGTCGGGAAGCGGCCGCTGCTCCTCGGGCTGCGCTGGACCGTGGAGCGGACCAACTCGTGGCTGTCGAACCACGGCCAGCTACGACGCACCACCGACCGGTCCAGCGCCCACCGGCTCGCCCAGCTCGCCCTCGCGATCACACTGATCATCACGGCCCGCGCTCAGGCGGCGGTTGCAACGAGCTCGCTGAACTTCTCGGATGGTGTCATCCAGCCGAGGGTTTCGCGAGGACGTTCGTTGAGCTCGGCGGCGATGGCGTCGAGCCGGGCGTCGGTGACGGTGCCGAAGTCGAGGCTTCGGGGCAGGTACTGGCGGAGCAGCCCGTTGGTGTTCTCGTTGGTGCCGCGCTGCCACGGTGAGTGCGGATCGCAGAAGTAGACCGCGACGTCGGTGGCCACCGAGAAGCTCAGGTGGGCCGCCATCTCCTTGCCCTGGTCCCAGGTCAGCGAGCGACGCAGCTGGACGGGAAGCTCGACGATCTTGGCCGCGACCGCGTCGCGGACGGTGACCGCTTTGCGGTTCTCCGGCAGGCGCACGAGCAGCGTGAACCGGGTCGTGCGCTCCACGATCGTGGCGATCTGGGACTTCCCGGCCCGGCCCAGGATCAGGTCGCCTTCCCAGTGGCCGGGCACGGCCCGGTCGGCGGCCTCGGCCGGCCGCTCCGAGATCAGCACGATGTCCTTGAGCTTGCCTCTGGCGCCCCTGCCGGGGTTGGGGCCCTTGCGCCGACGGCGGGCACGCCCGGTGCGCAGCGCCTCGGTGAGCTCAGCCTTGAGCCCTCCACGGCCCTGGAGGTAGAGCGCCTGGTAGATCGTCTCGTGGGACACCCACCAGTGTGGCTCATCGGGATGCTCGAGGCGCAGACGGTTCGCGATCTGCTCCGGCGAATGCTTCTTCTTCAGCCGCTTGGCGACCTCGGCCGCCAGCCACCGATGCTCCACCAGCCGGCGCACCCTGGGACGGCGCGCTCTCCGGTCGGTCTCCCGCTGGGCCCGGCTCGCCCGGTAGCGGCCACGACCACCATTGCGACCGACCTCCCTCGACACCGTCGAGGTCGGCCGCCCCAACTGGACAGCGATGTCCGCGAAACTGCGTCCTGTGGCCACACCGAGCGCGATCTCCTCACGCTCATCGACCGTCAACCGTGCTCCTGGCACCTTCCCCACCTCCGGCTCGAGAACGACACTCTGGTCGTTCAGCAAGCCGTGGCGTTGCAACCACTACCTGAGCGCGGGCGGCCAAACTCATCGACTGGCACGACCGCTGGAACCGCCCCTGATCTCGCGCTCCACGGGCGGCAGCGCAACCCCGCAGACCTCCCCGGATCAGTGTCCGATGGGGGACCCAAGCACGCAGCGCCACACGACAGCATCCCTCCATCACGGCCGGCCCCGCCCCGTGGCCGCAGGTCGTCAATCCCGGCCCTCAACCAGCCGCCGCGTCGCGCCTACTGGCGCGGCCTCATAGCCTTGTCCACGCGTGTGGCCTCCGTACTTGGTTGCTTGGTCGCTCCCAAGTTTCGCGAGGCCACACGCACGTTCACAGCATCTTTGACCGCCTCCGCTATCTCACACGGCCCCCGCCCTCATCGAGAAGGGCCGGACATCGTCATCGGTCAGGTGGTCCTTCTCGCCCTGGGAGTGATAATCACTACACCAGGTGTCTCACCTCAGCCTGACACACAGGGACATGACCCACATCGCCGCTTGACATCCATAGGAGCTTCAGAGAGGGCCCTCCTGTCCAGCGAAGGCCGGGAGCACATGGTCGCCGACCAGACGAAGCAAGGCGTCGTGTTGTTGTCCCGCGACGGACAGTCGCAGCTGGCGCACACCGAGTCCGTGGAGGGCTTCACACTGTGCGATGAAGTCGTCAACGGTGCCGGTGATCGCGAACCGCTCCGCGAAGTAGGAGGTCAAGCCGAGCTCATCGACGAGTTGCGCGTTGCGCCGTTTCGACCCGTGCTTGGAGTGTTCCGAGTACACGTAGCGGGCCTGAAGTTCCCGGATGGGCTCCTTCAACTCGTCGGGGACGAACTTGCCCTCCATGTGGAAGCGGAAGGCGTGGTTCCCGCTCGCGCTCAACGCCATGCGGATCTCCTCGATGGCCTCACGCTTCGACGCAGCGATGTTCCACTTGGCGAGCCACCAGACATCGATGTCATCCAGGGTGCGACCCGCTTCCTCCAGACCCTCCTGGAGGTAGCCAAGAGCGCCTTCGATCACCTCGGGCAGCAACCCCATCCCGATGATGACACCGTCGGCGATCCGACCGGCCAGCCGTAACGTCTTCGGTCCTTCGGCGGCCATGTAGATGGGGCTGGGGCGCTCTGGCCAGAGCAGGCGCACCGTGTGGTCCTGGTACGTCGCCGTCTGGTTCGTCCACAGGGATCGCAACACCTGGATGAACTCCTCCAGCTGTGCCATCTTCGCCGGCTTGAGCCCGACGTTGTGGACAGCACTGTCCCCGGTCGAGATGCTGACGGCTGCGCGCCCGTCGCTCTGCTCGTCGACGGATGAGATGGCGCTGGCCAGGACGGCTGGGTGGCGGATGAGCGGGTTGGTCACCCCACCGTTGATCTGGATGCGCTCCGTGTGCAGCGCTGCGGTCGTCATGCAGACCGACATCTCACGAGCGAGCGACGGCGTATCGGGGATCCACAGGGCGCGGAACCCGGCGGCATCCATGTACCGGTACAGGTCCACCGTGGGTGCGTGGTTGGGAAGTGCAGCTACTGCTCCGAACGAGAGAGGCATCCTCGGCTCCGTGGTCGATCGTGTAGGGAGTTGGTACGGCCTGACCGGCTTCGTGGAAGGCGTGCAGGGACGCTGCTAGAAGCCGCCGGGGCATCAGGGCAACCGCTCGAAGACAGCTGCTAGCCCCTGCCCGCCACCGATGCACAACGTCGCCAACCCGTACCGGCCGTCGCGACGGTTGAGCTCATGCGCGAGGGTCGTGAGGATCCGTGCCCCCGTGGCACCGATGGGGTGGCCCAACGAGATCCCCGACCCGTTGACGTTGAGGCGCTCGTGGTCCGCCTCACCCAGCTCCCACAGCCGGAGGACGGCGAGGACCTGTGCGGCGAACGCCTCGTTCAGTTCGATCAGGTCGATGTCGCGCAGCCGGATCCCGGCACGCTCCAGCGCCTGCTCGCTGGCCGGGACCGGACCGATCCCCATGCGGCGAGGATCCACACCGGCCAGTGCCCACGAGACCAGCCGCAGACAGGGCTGGAGGCCGAGGCGATCGGCGGTGGTGCGCCTCGTGACGATGCAAGCCGCAGCGCCGTCGTTCTGGCCGCTGGCGTTGCCGGCGGTGACGGTCGCGGTCGGGTCGACGTCCCGCAGCAACGGCGGGAGCTTGGCGAGGGCGGCGAGCGAGGTGTCCGCCCGGGGGTGTTCGTCGGTGCTGACCGGTGTTGCACCGCCCGGGATCGCGACGGGGACGATCTCCTGCTCGAACCTGCCATCGGCGATCGCGGCGGTAGCGCGCTGGTGTGACCGCAGGGCCAACTCGTCCTGCTCCTGTCGGCCGATCGCGAACTCGCGTCGGAGGTTCTCCGCGGTCTCCAGCATCCCGCCAGGGATCGGGTAACGCTCACCACCGGAGGTGACCCGGGCCCGCCCGAGACGGTCGTGGAGTTGGAGCTCCGGTGCTGGGTGGCCGAAGCGCAGGCCCTGGGCGTAGTACTCGGCCTGGCTCATCGACTCGACGCCACCGGCAACGAGGAGTTCAGCGCCACCGGTAGCCACGTGGCCGGCAGCAACCACGACCGCGTACAGGCCGGAGGCGCAGCGCCTGTCGACCTGTGCCCCGGTGACGGTCGTTGGAAGGCCCGCATCGAGGGCAGCGACACGCCCGATCGCCGGTTGCTCGCCGGAGGGGTAGCCCTGGCCGAGGATCACGTCATCGACCGCCGTCGGGTCCAACCCACTCCGATCGACCAACGCCCGCAGGACCTGCGCGGCGAGACCCTGGGACGCGACGTCCCTCAGCGCGCCCCCGTAGCGGCCGATCGGTGTGCGTACCGGTGCGCAGATCACGATGTCATCCACGTCGTTCAACCACCTTCGCCGATGCCCTCGGGGTCATCACGGGAGGCCCCGAGTGGGGGACGGTGGTCAGGCTGTAGCCTGGCAGGACCGTCGACCCGCGAGCTCGTTGCCTCGGATGTCGCCGCTGAGCGTGACGCTCGACCCGTCGAACACAGGTGGAACCGTGAAGGTGGTTGTTGGCGCCCTGAACTCTCCGGAGGGATCGGCCGCGGTCGACGCTGCCGCCGAGCGGGCAGAGATGGCCGGAGGAGAGTTGCTGCTGGTTGCCTACCCGGCGGGGTCCGGGGAGGCGGAGCAGGTCGCCGAGGAGGTCGCCTCCAGCGTCCGGGAGCGGGGGATCGGTGTCAGCCACCACACCGCGCAGGAGGCCGGTTCTGCGGCTGCTGCCATCCTCGAGGTGGCTGAGCAGCAAGCTGCCGACCTGATCGTGCTGGGGATCCGGCGTCGGTCCCGCGTCGGCAAGCTGGTCCTGGGTTCGAACGCCCAGGACGTGCTCCTCGGTACCCCGTGCGCGGTGTTGGCCGTCAAGCCCACGGACGAGTAGCCCTCTCGCGCCCCGCAGGCCGTGAGCCCTGCCAGCGGTGGCGGCCGCGGCCGGACCGTCGTTGAGCGTCGGTTCCGCTGTCGATGGCATCGCGTTCCTTGCGGGTATCGCTGCTGGCGTTCGGACCCCGGTAGCTACCGGGGTGCGTGGCCTGGCTCGTGTTCCACGTCGGCGGTCGCCACCGGTGTCCCCGCACCGGCCGGATCGCTTCGGATCGGAATCTCCCAGACTTCTACTTGCCAAGTTACTAAGGTAGCCATATGGTTAGGTTACCGAATTACTTCGCCAGGCGGATGGCGAATGTTGGGATCACGATCTAGGGAGGCACTGGCGCATGACTTCGAGCGGTTCTGAGAGCGACCCTTCGACCGAGGACTTCCAGGCTCGGGCCATCACCGATGAGGACGTGGAGCAGGCCAAGTCCATGGTCGGCGTGTGGCTGCGCCGCGACGTGCACTGGCCACAGATCACCGAGCCGATCTCACAGCACGACATCCGTCGCTGGTCGGTCTACAGCGTCGGTGACGACAACCCGCTGTGGACCGATGGCGAGTACGGGAAGAAGTCCTGGTGGGGCCGGACGATCGCGCCACCGACCTTCCTGTACTCGATCGATTCGAGCATCGCCGCACCCGGGCTGGCAGGTATCCAGTGGATCCACGGCGGCAGCCGTTGGTACAACTACCGGCCGGTCGAGGTGGGTGATCGGATCACCGCGCGGGCTCGTGTGATCGCGGTCGAGGAGAAGCACGGCCGGCGGGTGCCGCGCTTCATCAAGCAGGTCGGGGAGACCCTCTACGTCAACCAGCGCAACGAGGTCGTGTCGCGGATCGAGCGTGACACACTTCGTGTTCCGCGGACCCGTAGTGGGCAGGGCTTCAAGGGTTCTGACGACGAGGACGCGCGCAAGACACCGTCGTACACGCGAGAGCAGATCGAAGAGATCACCCGTGCGTACGTCGAGGAGGAGCGCCGCGGACGTGAGGTCCGCTACTGGGAGGATGTCGAGGAAGGTGACACGCTCCCGCCGATCATCAAGGGCCCGCTCACACTGGTCGACATCATGGCCTTCTACGCGGGTCGGCGTGCCGTCTACAACCCGCTCAAGCTCGCCTTCCTGGAGCGCGTGCGGCACCCGAAGAACGTGTACGTGTCGCCGAACACGGGGATCCCGATCCACCCGGCTGCCGGCCACTTCGACGTCGACATCGCCCACGAGGTGGGGATGCCACGGGCCTACGACCAGGGGTGGATGCGTATCAACTGGGTGGGCCACCTGCTCACGAACTGGGCGGGCGATGCTGGCTTCGTCCGCCACGTGGGCGCGACCCTGCCCGCACTCAACATGGTCGGCGATCTGAGCACCTTCCACGGGAAGGTCGTCAGGAAGTACACCGATGACGGGGAGCACCTCGTCGACATCGAGGCCACGGCGACGAACCAGGACGGTGTGAAGAACACCGCCGGTACCGCCACCGTCCGCCTGCCGTCGCGAGCGGTCGACGATCACTACCTGTTCTGAGGAGGGCTCTTCCATGCCGAACAACGACGACGCTCCCAAGCGGCCGCTCGAGGGCATCAAGGTGCTGGACTTCACCCACGGTGTCGCCGGCCCCTTCTGCACGATGCTGCTCGGTGACCTCGGTGCGGAGGTGCTCAAGATCGAGCACCCCCGTCGCGGCGACAACACCCGCTACATGAACGTCAGCCAGCGTTTCCGGTCCGACATCCCCCGAGCCGGCGGCGACTACTTCATGGCGATCAACCGCAACAAGCGGTCGCTGACGCTCGATCTGAAGAAGCCGGAGGGTGTGGCGATCGCCTGCGATCTGGCCGAGTGGGCGGATGTCGCGGTATCGAACTTCCGTCCCGGGGTGATGGAGCGGCTGGGGGTGGGCTACGAGGCCCTCGCCGCCCGGAACCCGCAGCTGATCTACGCCTCCCTCAGTGCGTACGGCGACGAGGGGGCCCTGGCGCACCAGCCCGGGATGGACATCGCTGTCCAGGCGCGCTCCGGTGTGATGTCCATCACCGGCTACCCCGGCGACGACAAGCCGGTGAAGCCGGGTGTGTCACTCGCCGACTTCTCTGGCGGGACGCACCTGCTCGTCGCCATCCAGAGCGCGCTGTTCCACCGGGAGCGCACCGGTGAGGGTCAGGAGTTGACCGTCTCGCTGCTCGACTCGACCATGGCGATGCTCATCAACTACTCGGTTGCGGTCCTCGACGGCGGAGCCGAGCTCCAGCCGATGGGTGCCGGTCACCCACAGCTCGTGCCCTTCCAAGCCTTCAAGACCGGCGACGGCTTCATCGTCCTCAGCCCCGGGACCAACAAGCTGTTCCGTGAGCTGTGCCGCCTGCTCGGGTTGGAGGAGCTCATCGATGACGAGCGCTTCGCGACGAACCCCGATCGGGTGGAACACCGCGATGAGCTCATCCCCATCCTCGAGCGCGTGCTCGCCACCCGCACCACCGCCGAGTGGACCGAGTTCTTCGAGGCGGAGCAGATGCCCTGTGCGCCGGTCAACGACATGCGGACCGCGCTGACCCAGCCGCAGCTGGCCGACAACGGGATGATCGCCGAGATGGAGCACCCCATCGCGGGTTCCATCCACTCCGTGGCAGCCCCCTACAAGTTCCGCGCCAGCCCCTGCGACGTCTTCGAGCCACCGCCGCTGATGGGCGCGGACACCGCGGACATCCTGACGAACGTCCTGGGCCGCTCCCAGGGTGAACTCCAACAGCTCGTCGAGGCAGGCATCGTGAGCGTCGACGGGGGTGTTGACTCATGAGCGCCACCGGACAGCCTGCAGGTGCCAGGGACCTCACGACGCTCTTCGCACCCTCATCGGTGTGCATCGTGGGTGCGTCGTCGGACCCGGCCAGTATCTCCGGGAGGCCGCTGCGGATCCTGCAGCAACACGGCTTTCCCGGGTCGATCTACCCGGTCAACCCGAAGTACGACGAGCTCGGTGGGGTTACCTGCTACTCCAGCATCAGTGCGATCCCGGCGCCCGTGGACGTCGCGATCATCGTCGTGGCCGCTCCCAGGGTCCCTGAACTGCTGGAGCAGTGCGGCCAGGCAGGGATCCGTAACGCCATCATCATCTCCTCCGGCTTCGAGGAGGACGACTCAGCGTCCGACATCGTCGAAGCGTTCCAAGCGGCCATCGACCGTTACGACCTGAACATCATCGGCCCGAACTCCGAAGGGATCTGGTCCGTCCCGCACCGAGCGATGATGACCTTCGGCAGCGCGGCGCTGCGGGAGGAGATCATCGAAGGGCCCGTGTCCGTCATCTCGCAGAGCGGGAGCATCGGAGGGAGCACTGCACGCAGCCTCCAGACACGGGGCATCGGCTGCCGCTACTTCATCAGCGCGGGCAACGAGACCACGACCTCGGCCGCCGACTACCTCGACTTCCTCGTGACCGAGGGCGGATCGCGGGCGGTGCTGCTGTTCCTCGAGGGCATCGACGACGGGGAACGGTTCCTCGCAGCGGCCCGACGGGCCAGGTCCGCCGGGGTGCACGTGGTCGTGCTGAAGGCGGGAGCCTCGGAAGCCGGAAGTGCCGCAGCCGCCTCCCACACCGGCAAGATCACCAGCTCCGCCGACGTGTACTCGAACGTGTTCGAGCAGGTCGGCGTGATCGAGGTCGACAGCATCAGCCATCTGGTCGACGCCGCAGAGGTGCTGATCACCCCCGAACTGGCGCTGCAGCCGGTGTCCGATGGAGTGGGTGATGCCGGGATCGCACTGGTCGCACCCGGTGCGACCCGCACGGTCATGGCCGACACCGCAGAGCGGCTCGGAGTGCCCCTCGCACGGTTCTCCCGTGAGACCGAAGCTGCCCTCGAGCAGGTCGTGCCCACCTACGGCTACGCCAAGAACCCCGTCGATGTCACGGCACAGCTGAGCACCTCAGGGATGTTCGGCGATGTGCTGGAGCTGATGGCGAACGACCCGGCTACGGAAGCGCTGCTCATCCAGTGGGGCAACCGCGGGGTCCACCAGGTGGATGAGGTTCGCCGCTCTGCACAGAAGGTTCGCGAGGCGTCGGGTAAGCCGGTCCTCATCGGCGTGCTGGGTGACCGTTGGGAGCTGGGCGGAGACGCGCGACGCGCGTTCCGCGAAGCCGGGGTCGGAGGAGGCGCGACCCCTGACGAGGTCCTCCAGCAGCTCAGCTGGCTCTACCGGGCACGTACGCTGCAGGGGGAACACGCGGAGGTCGACCCCGCGGCGAAGCTCGCATCGACCCACACTCCGGGCCCTTCCTGGGAGGCCTCGGCTCCGTGGCTCGAGGAGTGTGGCTTCCGCGTGCCAACCTCGGTGTCCATCGACATCTCCCAGTCGCGCGAGGATGTCTCGGCGGCCCTGGAGGCGGCGAAGCTCGCCTGGCCGGTGGTCGTGAAGGCACATCCCGACGCCGTCCTGCACAAGGCGGACCTCGGACTCGTCGCACTGGGTGTGGCGGACGTGTCCGCGGTGGTCGACACCCTCGCAGCGTTCCGTTCGCAGGCGGAGGAGATCGAGCGGTACGTCGTACAGGAGATGGCACCCAAGGGTGTGGAAGCGCTGGTCACCGTGCGACGCGATCCCGACTTCGGGCCGATCCTGACGGTCGGAGTCGGTGGAGAGCTCGTGGAGATCGTCAAGGATGTGCACCATCTCGCGCTGCCGGTGACCCGGCGCCAGGTAGAGGACGCCATCGGCCGTACTCGTCTCGCCCAGCTGCTTGCCGGTGTCCGGGGGCGTGACCCCTCCGATACGGAGACCTTCATCGACGCAGTGGTCGGCCTCGCCAACCGTTTCCCGGACCAGGCCGAGCATCTCGGCGAGGTCGAGCTCAACCCGGTGATCGTCGGTTCGAAGGGTGAGGGCGCCTGGGCGGTGGATGCGATCTACGCAGGTGCATGACAGTTGTCGACGGGTGTTATAGCGCACCACGGACGCGAGGAGGCTGGGATGTCGGACACGCAGGGAGCAGACCACGTGAGTAGCGACTGGTTACGGCTCGACGGGCGACGGGCCCTAGTAACGGGCGGGACGCGGAACATCGGTCGAGCCATCGCCGAGGGATTGGCTGACGCCGGGGCGGATGTGGCGGTCCTCGGGGGCAGCGACAAGGAAGCCCTCGACGAGACCATGGAGTCGCTCGCCCGACGAGACGTGCGGTCGGTCGGCGCCATCCAGCCACTCGACGACGTGGAGGGCCTGGAGGCGACCGTGGCAGGCTTCGTGGAGGAGCTGGGCGGTATCGACGTCCTGGTCAACAACGCCGCGATCCGGCCGCACGCACCGCTGGCCGACATCGACGTGGAGCAGTGGGACAGGGTCTTCGCCGTCAACCTCCGTGCGCCCTTCCTGCTGGCCCAGGCTCTGCTGCCCGGCATGCGGGAGCGCGGTTTCGGCCGCATCATCAACTTCTCCGGGATGGACGCCTACTGGGGCCGCCACTCGCGAGCACACGTGTCCTCCAGCAAGGGAGGCATGGTTGGCCTGTCCCGTGCCCTGGCATCGGAATGTGCCCAAGAAGGTGTGACCGTCAACACGATCGTTCCTGGAACGATCGATACGGAACGGCACACACCGGCGTGGTACCCGAACGCAGAGGAGCGGTGGGCCCGCCGACGGGAGCGCATCCCGATGGGGCGCCTCGGGCAGATCGACGAGGTCGCAGATGTCGCCCTCTTCATCCTGTCGCCCAGGGCGTCCTACATCACGGGGCACGAGTTCTTCGTGAGCGGGGGGAGTTATCCGCTGACCCGGGAGTAGTGCGAACGGGTAGCGGGCCGGAGGCGGCGTGGACTGCCGAACGGTCACACACATCGGGAGATCGAGAGAGGGAGAGATCCATGAAATCAGGACCGAAGCGAGCGATCCTCGCGCTACTGGCAGCGATGAGCCTGATCATCGCCGCGTGTGGGGCGGAAGAGGACACCGAACCCGACGAGGGTGAGGACGCGGCACCGGAGGAGTCCGTCGAGGACGAGCCAGAAGAGGAGGACGAGGGGGACGCCGAACCCGAGGAGGAGACCGAGTCAGACGTCGCTGCTGACGGTTTCTTCGCCGGTGAGACGATCGAGGTGATCGTTCCGGTGTCGGCTGGCGGTGGCACCGACGCCCAGGGTCGTCTCGTGACGGCCCAGCTGGAGCATTTCGTCGACGGCAACCCCGTCGGCCAGGTGGTGAACCTGGTCGGTGGCGGTGGGATCCTTGCGGGCAACCAGTTCGCGCAGCAGCGTGAACCGGACGGCACCCACCTCGTGATGATGGGGCCCTCGACCCTCCTGCCCTGGATCCTCGGGGACCCGGCGGTGGAGTACGACATGACGGAGATGGTCCCCCTGTGGGGCGGCCCCATGCCGCACATCGGCTACTTCCGCGGGGACTCCGGTGTCAACGAGGTCGAGGATCTCATCGACCCGGACATCGAGATCATCTTCGGCGGCACGAGCCCGACCGGCGCGGACCTGCCGATGATCCTCGCCTTCGAGGCCCTGGAGATCCTCGATGACATGCAGGTGATCTTCGGCTACGAGGGTGGCGCGGACGCTGCCAACGCCTTCGAGGCCGGCGAGTTGACCATGGACCGTCGTCCGAGCGGGACGTTCATGCGGCTCAACGGGGACCAGTACGAAGCCGGCGAGGTCAACGTCGTCTTCACCCTCGGGCTGCCGGACGGCCAGGGCGGCCTCCAGCGCGACACCCTGTTCCCCGACGTCCCTCACATCGGTGAAGCCTACGAGATCCTCTACGGCGAGGAGCCCTCGGGTGAGGCCTGGGACGCCTTCATGCTGCTCTACACCGACGTCTTGGTGAACGGTGGTTACTCCTTCTGGACCCACCGTGAGGCCCCTGCGGAGGCCGTCGAGGCCCTCCAGGACGGTCTGGAGCGCATGACCCAGGACCCCGACTACCAGGCGGAGACCGAGGCGTTGATCGGTCCCTACGACCAGATCACCGGCCAGGCGGTCCGCGACTGGGGTGGCAGCCTCGACGAGCTGAACCCGGAGACGATGGACTGGATCCGGAACTTCGTCGAGTCGGAGTACGGCGTGAGCTTCGAGTAGCTCCTAGCCCGGCCCGGGCGGGGTGCCCCCCCTACTCCGCCCGGGCCGGGTGGTCGGATCCGAGACGACGACGAACGGCCACAGCATGCCCGATAGCGGTGCGGCGCTCGGCGAGGACGAGTTCCGCGAGAAGCTCCGTGGTCTGAACAACTGGGACCGCTGGGGCGCTGATGACCAACGTGGCGCGGTCAACCTCATCGACGCGTCCAAGATCCTCCGCTCCGTCGGGGCGGTCGCGGAGGGGAGAACGGTCTCGCTGTCCAGGGAGTACCCGACGACGCCGGCAGCGAACAACCGCACACCTGCGCAGCAGTTCATGCGACGCAACGTCCGCGGCGACGGCAGTGCCGGATCCGCCGTCGATCACCTGGCCCTGTCCTACCACGGTCAAGCCTGTACCCACCTCGATGCACTGTCCCACGTGTGGAACCGCGACGGGATGTGGAACGGACGTGACCCGGACGAAGCCTTCACCTTCGACGGCATGACGTGGGGAGGTGTGGAGCACTGGTCGAACGGCATCGTGACACGTGGTGTGTTGCTCGACGTCGCGGCCAACCGCGAGGGGGGATTCGTGGAGGCAGGCGCCCCGGTCACCGCCGAGGAGTTGCGCAGCCTCGTCGATCGCGAGGGCATCCAGCCAGAGCCGGGTGACGCGCTGGTCATCCACAGCGGGCGCGACCGTTGGGAGCAGGCGCACGGGCGTCCGTGGGGCTCCGCGAACCCCGACGGAACACCGGACCGCGCAGGCCTGGCAGCGTCCTGCCTCGAGTTCTTCCACGAGGTCGACTGCAGCGTGGTGATCTGGGACATGTCCGACGCTCGGCCGAACGACTACGGGGTCCCACACTCGACCCACGCGGTGCTGTTCAACCAGGGCGTCGCACTCCTGGACAACGCGTCCCTGGAGCCCCTGGCTGCGATCTGTGACGAGCTCGACCGTCACGCGTTCCTCGTGGTGATCGCGCCGCTGGTGGTGGTCGGTGGCACTGGTTCACCCGTGAACCCGATCGCCGTGTTGTAGCTACCCCAAGGAGACCCTGATGTCGCAAGCGCAATCACTGGAGGAAGCTCTGGCGCCGATCAGCGCGGCCCTGGAGGCGGACGGGGCACGGCTCGAACTGGCTCCTGTCATCGACGGAGAGCTCAAGGTCGAGGTCGTCCTGCGGCCGGATGCCTGCGGCGAGTGCGTGCTGCCGCCGAGCGAGATGGAGCACATGATGCTCGACCTCGTGCGCGAGGTCGATACGACGGTCAGAGATGTCGCCGTCGAGATCGTGCAGCCTGACGACGGGGGCGCCCCTGCCCCCGGGAGGAACTGACGTGGCTGCAGTCCCCACGACGCACGAGGTCGGCGCCTCGCAGGAGGAGGTGGACGACCTGTTCCTGTCGAGGGGATGGTCTGATGGGCTTCCGGTCGTGCCACCCACCGGTGACAGGGTGACCCGGATGCTGGGCACGCACGACCCTGACGAGGTGATCGGTCCGGTGCCGGTGAGCAACCGGGTGCTGAACGGCCGGACCCTCGCGGTCAACGCCGTCATGGCCGGCTGCCGACCGGAGCACTTCCCGGTCCTGCGAGCAGCCGCGACGGCGATGCTGCGCCAGCCCTTCAACCTCGCCGGGGTGAGTGCGACGACCCACCCCGCAGGACCACTGGTCATCGTGTCGGGTCCCGTGGTCGAGCAGCTTGGCTTCAACGCAGGGTCGGGCTGCCTGGGGCCTGGCAACCGTCCCGGTGCCACCATCGGCCGCGCCATCCGGCTCGTCCTGCTGGCGGTGGGCGGCGCCTGGCCGGGCGAGGGCGATCGGGCGACACACGGACATCCCGGCAAGTACTCCTACGTCCTCGCCGAGGACGAGGCGTCCACCCCCTGGGAGCCACTGCGGGTGCGAGCGTCGCACGGTCGTGCCGAGAGCACGGTGACCCTCGTCGCCGCCGAAGCTCCTCGCAACGTCAACGACCACGGCAGCACCACCGCTGGCGAGCTGATCATGTCGATCGCCGGAACGGCTGCCTCGCTGGGGCACAACAACCTCCACCGAGGCGGTCCGATCGTGCTCGTGCTCGGACCCGAGCACGCTGCGGTGATCGAGCGCGCCGGCCTGAGCTGTGAGCAGTTCGTCGAGGAGGTGTTCGCGACGGGCCAGGTGCCGATCTCGCTCATCTCCGACAGCAACCTGGAGCGGTTCCGCCGCATCCGACCGGAGCGGTTCGCCGGGGACCGCGCCACCGCGACCATCCCCGTGACCCTGCGGTCCGAGGACCTGATCCCCGTCGTCAGTGGCGGGGCCGGGCGGCACTCCATGGTCATCCCCAGTTTCGGTATCAGTAGCCAGGTCACCGTCCCGATCACCTCCTTGGAGGGAACCAACTCATGACGAACACCATCGAGGTTCTCGACCCCACTGGCCTGCCGCCACGGGTAGAGGGTGACGAGTCCAGCGAGCTGGCTCCACGGATCGCCTCACTGGAGTCCGTGCCCCTCGGCTTCCTCGACAACCTGAAACCGGGTGGCTCCCACCTCCTCGGAGGTGTCCGCCGCCACCTCTCGACGGTCACCGCGAACGAGACCCACTACTGGGCCAAGACCGGCCCCCAGGGCTCCTCGGGCCCCATGGAGAACGGGGAGAAGATCGCGGCGCAGGTCGGGGCGGTGATCAACGCCCTCGGCGATTGAGGCTCGTGCACGTCGTGGAGTATCCACGACTCAGTGACCCTCGAACGGCTCGGCGTGCCGACCGTCACCTTCGTCAGTGACACCTTCGAGAGCTTCGCCAAGGCGCGGTGCAAGGGGCTTGGGATGCCGGATCTACGGCTGGTCATCGTTCCCCACCCTGTCGCCGACCGCCCGCAGGACGAGCTCGAAGCGATCGCCATCGAACGCTTCCGACTGATCGAGCAGGCCCTCACGATCCCATGAGAGGACGACGGTTGCAGGACCAGGCGACGACACCACCGATGGCCGAGAGCTTCGCTCGGTGGGCCGTGGACGTGCAACTCGACGAGCAGGTGCTGCAGCGCGCACAGGACCTGCTGCTCGACGTCGTCGGGGTCGCGGTGGGCGGATCGGCCTCGGCGGTCGCCGAACGGGTCCGCGAGCGGCTGCGTATCCACAGCCGGGGTGATGACCTGGTCATCGGGTCCGATACCCGCCTGGCTACCCCTGCTGCGGCCTTCGCCAATGGCGTCGCAGCGCACTCGCTGGAGCTGGACGACGGCTATACGCGTGGCAGCGTGCACCCCTCCGCCGTTGTGGCGCCGGCCGTCCTCGCGACGGTCAGCGCCCGGGGCGGGACCGTGGCTGAGCTGGCCCGGGCGTACGCCGTCGGTGCCGAGGTCACCTGCCGAGTCGCTGAGGCTGGCCACCCGGCCACCTACTGGCGTGGCTTCCACAACACGTCCCTGGCCGGGGTGATCGGCGGGGCAGCCGGCTGTGCGGTTGCGCGCGGACTCGACCGGTCCCGCACCGCCCACGCGATCGGGCTCGCGTGTTCCCACTCCGGTGGCACCTTCGAGTTCGCCGAGGACGGGGCGGACTCCAAACGACTCCACCCCGGTATCGCTGCCCGCGATGCCTGGCAGTGCGCGGACTTCGCGGAGGGCGGGATCACCGCGCCGACACACGCGCTCGAGGGACGGCGGGGCTACTTCATGGCGTTCGCCGGCGAGGTCGAGGATGTGGCCCAACGTGCCCTCGGGGGCCTCGGTGACCACTGGCGCCTGACGGACATCTACACCAAGCCGCACGCGTGTTGTCGCGCTCTGCACGCATCCGTCGACGCCCTGCTGGAGCTTCGTAGCGAGCACGATCTGGATTGGCAACAGGTCGATCGGGTGACCATCACCACCTACCGCAAGGCCGCGGAGTACTGCCGCACGGAGGTCGACACCCTCCTGGACGCCCAGATGAGCATGCCTGTGGCGGCCGTGGTCGCGCTCCGCCGCGGCGGCGTTTCCCTGGCCGACCTCGCGTGGGCGGTTGAGCAGGGTGAGTTGTCCGACGATCTCCGTCGCGTTGAGGTCCGTGTCTCCGACGAGTTCAACGAGCTGTACCCGCCTCTGCGGCCCAATCATGTGGCGGTCCAGCTGCGCGACGGGCGGCGGGTTGAACGCTACGTCGACCAGCCCTACGGGGAGCCCGGCAACCCGATGTCGCAGGCAGATCTCCACGTCAAGTTTCGCGGGCTGGTCGAGCCGGTCCTCGGTGGTGCACGTGCGCAGGAGCTCATGGACACGCTTGCTGACCCGGAGCAGCCCGCCCAACGGGTGCTCCAGTGCGCGAGCACCGCGGACCAAGGACAGCTGTGATGCTGGCGATCACCAAGCAAGCGCCCGAGGCCGGCGTGGAGCTGGCCGCGGTGGAACCGCAGCAGCTGGCGTCGGGCTGGGTACGTCTGAGCATGACGTACGCCGGCATCTGTGGCAGCGACGTCGCTACCTACCGGTGGGCCGCGCACAGACACCGACTCGAGCCCCTGCTGCCCTTCGTCCTCGGGCACGAGGGTGTCGGTCGTGTCGTCGAGGTGGCAGACGACGTGCGCTCGGTCCGGGTTGGCGATCGTGTCGCGCCTGAGCCGCTGATCCCCTGCTACCGGTGCACCGCCTGTCTGCGGGACGGGACCAACCGGTGCCCTGACGCGCAACGGTTGGGCAGTGACCTGCCGGGCACCATGGCGCAGGAGCTGGTGGTACCAGAGACCGCCTGCTACCTGGTCCCGGACTCGATGTCCGACCGGGAAGCCGCACTGCTCGAGGTGTTGGCGGTCGCCATGCATGGCGCCCGTCGCCCCACAGAGATCGCCGGTGCGCACTGCGCCGTGATCGGTCCGGGCTCCGTAGGGCTCTGCCTCCAGCTTGTCCTTCAGGCTATGGGTGCCGCTGGGGTCACCCTGTTTGGTCGGGAACGCAACCGGGGTCGGCTCGCGATCGGCAGCGGCCTCGGCGCGACGAGGACCGTCGCCGTCGGCTCCGATGGCTCGCCCCCAGCCGATGTGCTCGGCGGCTACGACGCCGTGTTCGAAGCTGCTGGTGACCCGGCAGCCCTGGTCCTCGGGGCGGAGGTCACCGCACCCGGCGGTGTGCTCGTCGCTCTCGGTGGCTACCACACGGCGGTCACGATCGACTACTCGAAGCTCCTACGGATGCGCGGTATCGATCTGCTGGCCAGTCGTGCACGGATCCCGTCGGACTGGGACGTCATGCTCTCCATGCTCTCTGGCGGGGTCCTGGATGTGAGCGGGATACCCACCGAGGTGTTCCCACTGTCGGCGGGACCAGCAGCCTTCGAGGCCGCAGCCAGTGGCCGGGTCGTCAAGGCCCTGCTGGAGTGCGGGGACGTCGCTGAAGGAGGCTCGCGTGGCTGATGCCGCACTCTCCGCGCTGCAGAACCTCGCCACCGCGGAGCTGATCCTGCACCTGCTGCTCGGGATCACCATCGGGCTGGTCATCGGGCTCCTCCCCGGCCTCGGTGGCGTGGTGGGGATGTCGCTGTTCCTGCCCTTCCTGTTCGGCATGGACCCCTTCGTCGGCATGGCGATGCTGGTCGGCTTCGCTGCCGTGGGCCAGACGAGCGACACCTACCCTTCCGTCCTACTCGGCGTGCCGGGATCGGCGGGGTCACAGGCGACGATCCTCGACGGATACGCGCTCGCCCGCCAGGGCCAGGCCGCCCGGGCCCTCGGAGCGAGTTTCTCCGCGTCCATGATCGGCGGGGTGTTCGGGGCCATCGCGCTGCTTGCCGTCATCACCGTCGCCCGCCCTCTGGTCCAGGCTCTCGGCTCCCCTGAGCTGTTCATGCTGACGGTGCTTGGTATCGCGACCGTCGGCGTGCTCGTCCGTGGCGACGCCTTGCTGGGCCTGCTGTCGGCGCTGATCGGCATCATGATCGGCACGATCGGCGGTGCCCCGGCGACGCCCGAGTACCGCTACACCTTCGATTCGCTCTACCTGTGGGACGGCGTGCCCCTGGTGGCTGTGGCCATGGGCTTGTTCGCCCTGCCCGAGGTGCTCACCCTCCTCGTGCACCGGATCCGCATCGCCGGGCGTGCAGAGTTGGAGGACGGGCTGTTCGAGGGCTTCCGCGAGACGCTTCGACACAAGGGGCTCGTGCTGCGGAGCTCGCTGCTCGGAACCGGGATCGGCGCAGTGCCGGGTATGGGGGGCAGCGTCGTCGACTGGATGGCCTACGGCGTCGCCCAGCAGACCGCCCGGGACAACAGCCAGTTCGGGCGGGGCGACATCCGGGGGGTGATCGCTCCCGAGAGCGCGAACAACGCCAAGGAGGGGGGCACCCTGATGCCCACCCTGATCCTCGGCATCCCCGGGAGCGGAACGTCGGCGGTGCTGCTCGGGGGCTTGATCCTGATGGGTCTGACACCCGGTCCGAGCATGCTGGCCGAGAACCTCGACGTGACCCTGACGGTGGTGTGGGCGCTCGTGCTCGCGAACATCGCTGCCACCACCGTCTGCTTCTTCCTGTCCAAGCCGATCTCGCGCATCACACTGATCCCCGCGCAGATCCTGGCACCGTTCCTTCTCGTGCTGTTCTTCGCTGCCACCTACCAGTCGACGGAACACTGGGGTGACATCCTGTCCGTCATCGCCATCGGCTTGGTGGGCTTCGCCATGAAGCTGGTCGGTTGGCCTCGGGCTCCCGCCCTCATCGGGTTCGTGCTCGCCGCCAACCTGGAGCGTTACCTGCACCTGTCGATCAGCCGCTACCAGTACGAGTGGATGACCTTCCCGGCGGTGCTCACGATCGGCGCGCTCGTCGTGCTGATGGCGACCGGAGGCCCCATCTTCCGCTACTACCAGTCCTCAGGTGACCGCGAGAAAGGCACCGCCTCATGACGCGCGCGGAGATCATCCTCCGACTGGTGCTGTCGGCGGTGCTGCTGGCCGTCGCGGTCAGCTACACCATCATCGCGCTGGACTTCCACGAGCTCGCCCGGTACGCGCCGGTGGCGGCCGGGGGGCTGTCGTCGGTGCTGCTGCTGGCCGTCGTGGTGCGGGAGGTCGTCCGGCTCCGTCGGTACGACGTCGTCACGGCGGGTTCCTACAGCCGCAGCATCGAGCACGTGGAAGAGGGAGAGGAGGGCGTCACCACGAAGTCGCTGCTCGCAGCCGTGCGCTACGCAGGGTGGATCGTCGGCTTCCTGGCGCTCGTGTGGTTCTTCGGCCTGGAGGTCGCCGCAGCACTGTTCGTCGGCTCCTTCCTTCGACTGGACGCTGAGATGAGCTGGCGGTTCACCGCGATCTCGGTGGCAGCTGTGATGCTGTTCCTGTGGGTGTTCGGCACCATCATCGGTTTCGAGTGGCCCGAAGGCGTGTACTTCCCCCTCTGAGGAGTAACCAGAATGAACATCCTCGTTCCCTTCCTGAGCACCGAGCTCGGTCGTACAGCGGTCAGAGCAGCGGTCGATGAGGCGACCATGAGGGGTGGGACGCTGCGGTTGGTCGGGCACGTGCGGGTGTCGAACTCCGACGCCGGTGACCAGGTTCGGGTGCTGCGTGCTGCACTGGAACGCACCGCAGCCGAGCTGCGCGAACGGGGTATCGACTGCGAGGACAGCTGGTCCGTCGGGCCACAGACCCTTTCGGCCAGGGTGCTCGGCGCCGCTGCCGACTGGCCTGCCGACCTGATCGTCATGGGCTACCGGAAGCGATCTCGGGTCGGCAAACTGGTGCTCGGCAGCTACGAGCAATCGATCCTGCTGCACGCGGACTGCCCGGTGTTGGCGGTGCTCGCCGACCCTTCGCATCTCCGCGCGAGTGAAGGGATCGTGGAGCCGTGAGCCTCCGTGAGGTCATCGTCGATCACGCCCGCCATCTCACCTGGTCCTCACTGAGCGAACCGGAGCAGATTGCTGCCAAGAGGCTGACGGCCGACAGCGTCGCCGTGGCTGTCGCAGCCCGCGACGTCGACGTCATCGAACGCCTCGAGGAGGCGCTCGGCACGCAGCCTGGCGACGTGGACGCAGCGGTTCCGGTCCTGGGACGACCAGACCAGCCGCTGGAGGCTGCGCTCGTGGTCAACTGTGCCCTCGTGCGGCAGCTCGATCTCATGGATGTCTTCTGGGACCGAGACGTTTGCCATCCGAGCGAGAACGTCCCTGTCGCCATGACGGCCGGGGCGGCCTACGGGGCGGACGGGGAACAGGTCCTCGCGGCCACCGTGGTCGGATACGACGTGCAGGTCGCGCTGTGTCGGCTCATGTCCTTCGCCGCGGCAGGGCTGCATCACGTGTCGGCGGCGGGTATCGCGGTGCCTGCGCTGCTCTCTCGGCTCCTCGATCTGGACGCACGGACCGCCGCCGAGGCGGTCGCGCTGGGGGCGTACCGGTCTCACACCCTGGGTGCGCTGTCGAGGGGGGAGCTCTCCAACGCCAAGTCCTTCTCCTACGGGCTGACGGCCACCGACGCACTGCGAGCCATCCGGCTCGCGCAGGCAGGGCTCACCGGTCCCCGCAAGGGGCTCGAGTGGCTCCTTCGGGAGGTCGCAGGGGAGGATGTGAGCGACGAGGACCTGCGATCGGCCCTTGGGGGGAGCGTCACCTCCGTGGCGATGAAGCGTTACCCGGTGCAGTTCGCCCTCCAGGGATGCGTCGAAGCAGCGGCGACCATCGCTGCGCAGCTGCGGGGCGGTCTCGACGCCACCAGTGGGGCGCAGGTCACGGTGCGGGTGCCGTCGTGGACGATCGAGCGCACCGTGGGGCCGGCCAAGCTCGCACCGACCAACCGCGAAACAGCTGATCACAGTTTGGCCATCTGCACGGCGATGGCGCTGCTCGACGGCGACCTGACCAGCGACGCGATGCTGGCAGGCCGGTGGGAGGACCCTGACGTCCGCGGCCTCGCGGGCCGCCTCCGTGTGGAGGAGGACGCCGAGCTGGCACGCCTGAACCCGGGGGGTGGGCCGGCCCACGTCGTGGTCGAGCTGCCCGACGGCTCCTCGCGCACAGCGCGTGTCGAGCATCCCTTGGGCGACCCGGCTCGGCCGATGTCCGACAGCGAGCTGCGCGCGAAGTTCGACGATCTGGTCCGTCCCCGGCTGGGGTTCGAACGCTCCACGCAGGTCTGGGACGCCATCATGTCGCTCGACACCCAGCGCGACATCCGTCCGGTCATGGCCCTGACGAAGCCGGCCCTACCGCACGCGGTGCGTTCTCAGGCGAGTACGAGCAGCACCGCATCCTCGGCGCCGAAGGAGTAGGGCGATGGCATCATCCACAGAGAGCCCGATCACACCGGTCAGTGACACGATCGCTGACCTGGACCTCGCGTTCTTCGAGCTGGCACCCCGCCTTGTACGGCTGGAGGACTCGCTCCTACGAGAGCTGGATCCACCGCTGACCTTCCGTCAGTACCGGCTCTTGCGTCGTGTCGCCGAGGGCTACCAGACCCTCACCACCATCTTCCGACGTGGGACCTTGTCCATGCCAGCCCTGTCAGAGGGCATCGAGACCCTCGTCGGCAAGGGGCTCATCGCGCGGGAACCGAACGCTGCCGACCGACGATCGACCTGTCTGGTCCTCACCACGAAGGGGCGGAGGGTGATCGCTCAGGCGGACGCGAAGCTCGGTGTGTTGGCCGTGGCCGTCTTCGACGTGATCCCCGAGGAGCGACGGACGGAGTTCAAGAGCGATCTCGCCGTCCTCGGGGAGCGGGTGCGGGAGCTCATGCGGGCGCAGTACAAGTCCATCGACGGAGAGTAGAACCGGCGTGAGCACCGTCGCCGCGGACGCGGCACCGCGAAGCGGTCCTGGCCCAGGGCCCGACCACCCTGTTCGGCGCCGGGATGGCGTCCGAACCGTGGGCGATGCTCACCCACGTCCTTTGTCCGCCTCGAGGGAAGGTCGACCGTGAGATCCGGCCCTGAAGGTACGCCGGAGGCGGTGCTCCCAGGCGTGTGGCGGCTGCCGGTCCCCCTCCCCGGTCACGGGATCGGGCGCGTGAACTGCTACGTCCTGGAGGACGAAGGCCGGTTGCTGCTCATCGACACGGGCTACGCCGTGGACGAGGGCAGGGCGGCTCTCCAGGCCATGCTCCAGCGGATCGGTCACGGGGTCGATCGACTCGACAGGATCCTCGTGACACACCTGCACGCTGATCACTGCGGCCTGGCGGCCTGGTTGCAGGGCAAGGCCGGCGCCACGGTGGCGATGCATCCCGCCGATGCCGCGCGCCTGCGTGACCGGTACGTGCAGCAGGCACCGGTTCGTGCGGCGACGGCAGCGTGGCTCGACGAGGTGGGTGCACCTGAGGCGGGTCGGGACCTGGCCCAGCGTCAGGTGACCAGGTGGAGCCAGCAGTTCGACGACCTCGGGCAGGTGGAGGCGATCGAGGATGGTCAGGTGGTGGAGCACGGGTCCTTCCGCCTGGAGGCGATCCACACCCCCGGTCACACCCCTGGCCACCTCTGCTTCTTCGAGAAGCGGACCCGGACGATGTTCACCGGTGACACGGTGCTGCCGAGGATCACCTACTCGCCCACCTACCGGCCGTTCCCCTCGACCGACCCGATCGCGCAGTACCGGTCGTCCCTGGCGCGGCTCGCCCGGTATCCAACGCAGCTGGCACTTCCTGGTCACCAGGACCCCTTCAAGGGACTGGGGGCGAGGATCGCCGACCTGGACCGCCACCATCGGCGCCGTTCGGACCACGTCCGCGCAGCGGCCCTCGCGGGTGGCCCCACCGCGTGGGAGATCGCGAGCGAGCTCCCCAGATCACGTCCCTGGAGCGCGGTTCGCCCGGCCGGTCAGCTCTCCGCCGTCGGTGAGGTGTATGCGTACCTGATCGCCCTGCAGCGGGTGGGCGCAGTCAGTGCGAGCAGCGACCTGCCGCTGCGCTGGACGGCGGACGAGGCGAGCCTCGGGGAGCCGGCCGCGTCCTGAGACGCGGGCCTACCTATGAACGCAACCGAGAGAGAGGAACCCTGCATGGGCTACGTCGAGGTCACTTCACCCGACCCAGGAGTACGGAAGATCGCGTTGTCGGATCCGGATCGGCGCAACGCCCTCGGCAGCGCGATGGCGGCTGAGCTCCGCGCAGCGGTCGCCGAAGCCGCTACGGACGGGACCCGCGCGCTGGTGGTGACGGGAGCCGGATCGGCGTTCTGCGCCGGTGCCGATCTCCCCGAGCTGTTCGGTCATCCGGAACGTCCGGTGCGCGAAACGCACCTGGCGCTGCAGGAGTACTACCGCGCCTTCCTCGAGGTCCGGGAGCTGGCCATCCCGACCGTCGCTGCGGTGAACGGCCCTGCGGTCGGTGCTGGTCTGAACCTGGCGTTGGCCTGTGACATCCGGATCGCGTCGCCCGAGGCGGTGTTCGGCGCGACCTTCGCCAGGATCGGACTGCACCCTGGTGGCGGCTGTTCCTGGCTGCTGACCAAGGCGCTCGGTGGACCTCGGACGCTGAAGGCCCTGCTGTTGGGCGAGAACATCCGAGCGGATGAGGCGGTCCGTCTCGGCCTGGCTGAGGGGCCGGAGGAAGACGCCGTGGCCGCGGCCCTGGAGTTGGCCGCACGGTTCGCCAAGGTCGACGCTTCTCTGGCTCGCGACATCAAGCGCAGCGTCCGGCTGGCGACGGAGGCGGACGACTTCGGCGCCGTCCTCGAGTACGAGTCCTGGGCGCAGGCGGTGTCAGCCTCCTCCACCGAACTACAGGACTGGGTGGAGCGGTTCGCCCGCTCGTGACCGCGTAGGGCGTCGATCATGAGCAACCTCGATGACCGGGAGGGCTGGGAGCAGATGGACATCACCGACGCACAGATCCACATCTGGAACGAGTCGACGCCGCAACGCCCCTGGCCCGAGAGCGGGTTCCAGTTCGCCCACGGGCTGGAGAGTTACACGGCGGAGCAGGTCCTGGGTCAGATGGACGCTGCGGGCGTCACCCGGGCGATCCTCGTGCCACCCTCCTTCGAGGGTGACTACAACGACGTCTGCCTGTCCGCAGCGCAGCGGTACCCAACGCGGTTCGCCGTCATGGGTCGCATCCGGCTCGACGACCCCGGGCACAACGTGCCGCTGGGGCGGTGGCGTGACCAGCCAGGGATGCTGGGTGCCCGGCTGACCTTCACGCGGGGGGCGTCGCGGGACTGGATCCACGACGGCACAGCCGAGTGGGCCTTCGCAGGCGCCGAAGCCGCGGGCGTGCCCTTGATGGTCCACGCACCCGACCAGCCCAAGTCCGTCGCTGCGGTCGCCCAAGCGCATCCGGACCTGCGTCTGATCGTCGACCACGTCGGCATCACCGGCCGACACACGGAGTCGCAGATCGACGAGGTCATCGACGGGATCCTGCCGCTCGCACACTTCGCGAACGTGGCGGTCAAGGCGTCAGCGCTGCCCAGCGTGGTCTCCGACCCGTACCCCTTCCCCAGCCTGTACGACCGGATCGCTCGCGTCGTGGACGCCTTCGGTCCGAAGCGGGTGTTCTGGGGGAGTGACATCTCGCGCCTGCGGTGCACCTACCGCGAGGCGGTCACCCACTTCACCGAGGAGTTGGACCTGCTCGACGATGTGGACCTGCGGTGGGTGATGGGGCGCGGGCTCGAGACGTGGTTGGACTGGCCCTCCCCATCCTCACAGTAGGTCCAGACCAGGCGCCGCCGATGGCGCTCCGGCCGATGTACGTGGTCGGCCGACGTCACCCACCACACGACAGGGGTTGGTATGGAGTCAGGTCTCGCAGGCAAGGTCGCACTGGTGACGGGGGGCAGCGCTGGCATCGGTTATGCGACGGCCCGGGTGCTGGCGGAGGAGGGGGCCTCCGTGGCGTTCTGCGCTCGTGGTGCGGATCGGCTCGAGGCTGCGCGCGCCGAGATCGAGGAGCGCTGCCCCGGTGCACGGCTGCTGGCGTTGCCCGCGGATGTCACGTCCGCTGACTCCCTGCGGGAGTTGCACGAGCGAACGGTGGACGCCCTGGGCCCGGTCGACATCCTCGTCAACAACGCAGGGACCTCCCGTCGCGGTCCGTTCCTGGAGATGACCGACGCCCAGTGGCAGGAGGACAGCGACAGCAAGGTCATGGCTGCGGTCCGGCTGTCGCGGATGTGCATCCCCGCCATGCAGGCGCGAGCCTGGGGCAGGATCATCAACGTCACGGGCGTCGGGGGTAAGACCCCCCGGTCGGTGTCGACGCCCACCACCGTGTCACGCGCCGCCGGGATCGCGCTCACGAAGGCGCTGTCCAAGGAGTTCGGTCCGGACAACATCCTTGTCAACGCCGTCTGCATCGGCACGGTCGAGAGCGACCAGCACGACCGACGGTGGAAGGCGAGCGGATCGAGCCTCGACCGCGACGCCTACTACCTCAAGGTCGCCAAGGGACGCCAGATCCCCCTCGGGCGTGCGGGCCGTGGGCACGAGGCCGCGAACGTCATCGCGTTCCTGGCATCGGAGCTGGGGTCCTTCGTCAGCGGCACCGCGATCAATGTCGACGGCGGTCAGTCCGCCGCGACCTGATCCACAGCCGAGCCCCCTCACACCAGCAGCAGGAGCAGCGGCACCGACAGCACCACCAGGATGATGCGGATCAGGTGGAAGAGGCTGACCTCGACGGCGCCTTCGCGTCGCTCCACCGCGACCGCGACCAGGGCTTCCAGTGCGCCGGGGCAGGTGGCCATGATGATCCATGGCGGCATCGTGGCGTGACGGTGCAGGGCTCGTGCGAAGAGCACTCCGCCTCCCACGAGCGCCACGGTCGCAACTGCGGCGGGCCCGATGTAGCGCGGCAGATCCGCGACCATGTCCGGCGTCACCCGCGTTCCGACCATGACGCCCACCATGATCTGGATGGCGTTGCGCACCAGCTGTGGCAGCCGGATCTCACGGTTGCGCAGCAACGCCACCGCGCCACCCCCGAGGGTGCCGCCGACGACGAGCCCTCCGGGCACGGCCAGCAGGTACAGGGCGATGGCCACAGCCAGCGCTGCAGCGGCGGCCAGGCCGATGTCCGCCCAGTCGTAGGAGCGCGGCGACTCAGCGGGCATCTCGCGGCCTTACGAGGAGGATCACGGGCACCAGCAGGACGACCAGGATGACCCGGACGACGTGGAAGAAGACGATCAGGGCGGAGTCGTCGCCTTGTTCCAGGGCCACGGCTGACATGACGGACAGGGCGCCTGGCGAGGTCGCAAGGGCCGCGACCGACCACGGGATGTCGGTGGTCATGGTCAGCACGTAGCCGACCAGCACGCCGAGCAGGATCAGGAACATCGCCGAGGCGATCGCAGGACCCGCGAGGGGGGCCAACCGTCGCAACCTGTCCCGGGTGACCAGCAGCCCCGTGGTGAGACCGACGGCTGCGAAGACGCCGATGGACACCGGCGGTGGCGCGGGGATCTCGCGACCTGAGACCAACGCGACACCGGCAGCGCCGATCATCGCGCCCACGAGCATCCCCCCGGGCACCCGGAGCCGCTGTGCGGTCCAGCCGACGACCGTGGCGACCAGTACGGCGGCGATCAGCATGGTCGCTCCAAGGATCGTGGTACGGCGGCAGGATCGGGGATGTGGTGCGCGATCATCCGGCGGTGCCCACTTCCTCGCGCACGGCTGCCAGGATCGAGGCCGCGCCGCACACCGCCGCGGAGGTCAGGAACGCTGCTCGTACCGAGACCAGGTCGGCGACACCGCCGTTGACGAAGGCTGCGAAGGGTCGGGTACCGAGGAACGCCACGCCCCACAGGGCCATCACGCGGCCGCGGACGCTATCCGGGATGCGGCGCTGGACGCGCGTGTTGAGGGCGACGGTGGCCAGCATGAACCCGGCACCGCACAGGGACAGGGCGAACAGCGCCGTCCCGATCCCTCGGCTGAAGGCACCTGCCGCGAGGCCGAGCGCCAGGATCCAGAACCCCAGCAGGCCAAGGGCGCGCAGGCTGGCCCGCCGCCGGAGCGCCCGGAAGCTCACTGTGGTGACGACCGCCCCGGCGCCGAAGGCCGCCGCCAGGGCGCCGACGAGCCAGTCGGCGCCGCCGAGGTTGTCAGCCAGCGACGGTGTCAGCGTGATCGCGGGATCTCCGCCGAAGGCAACGAGGGCGATACCGAGGACCAGCAAGCCGGCCCGTCGGTCATCGAGGAGGTACTGCAGGCCACCGAGCAGCTTGGGGCGGGTGCGGGGTCGCTCCTGTGGCCGCCCCCTGATGCGCATCAGGGCGATGACGAAGAACCCGTGCCCGAGGGCGGCGACACCGAACGCCAGGGCCGGGCCCTGCAGGAAGAGCAGCCCTGCCCCGATCGCAGGGCCGAGGGTTCGTGCGATGCTGGGGGCTGCGGATCCGAGCGCGACCGCCTGGTCCAGGTCGGGGTCGGGCACCAGCGATGGGACGAGGGCGTGCATGGCGGGAGAACTGATGGCCAGGCCGACCCCCATGACGAAGACGGCGCCGAGGAGGACGGCTTCACCGCCGAAGCCGTCCTCGCCGAACACTGCCAACAGGATGGCCAGGACGAGCACGGCACCGCCTGCGATCACCCGTCCGGTCATCAGCATCCGGCGTCGATCGATCCGGTCCGTGAGGACGCCGGTGTAGGGGGAGAGGACCAGCGGGCCGAGGAACTGGACCATGCTGACCGCGCCGACCATGAAGGCCGAGCGGGTCAGTTCGTACATCAGCACAGCGGCAGCAAGGTTCTGGATCCAGATCCCCGCTGACGACATGAGCTTGCCGACGAAGAACGGCCCGAAGGTCGGGTCACGAACGAGGCTCCACGGTCCCCGGGAGATGGCTGGTTCCGTCGTCATGGCTGCAGCCTGTAGCCGCCCGGTGCTGACCAGCGGGCTAGCCTGCTGCCATGTCCGACACCCCCGCAGAGGTCGCTGCCGCCGCCCTGGCTGAGCTCGTGCCGCGGCTCGCGCGCAGCATCGCGTCCGCGCTCGAGAGCGACCCTGCGGTCTCGCTCTCGCTGCGCCAGTACCGTGTCCTCCAGCGTCTGGACGAGCGGCCACACCGCACGACGGAACTCGCCACCAGTTCGGGGATCAGCCAACCCAGCGCCTCGGCGACGATCGCGGCTCTGGAAGCACGTGGGTTGGTCGTTCGTTCGGTGGACACCAGCGACCGTCGGGCCACGCTCATCGAGCTCTCGCCAGCGGGGCGCGAGGTCCTGGAGCGGGCCACTGCCTGCGTCACGGGGCGTCTGCTGCTGGTTGCGGAGTCGGTCGAGCCGGACCAGGCGGAGGCCCTGCGTGACCTGCAGGTCGTGCTCACCGAGGGGATGGATCGGGTGCGGGAACGGTTGCGTCGTCCCGCGGTCGGCGGGTAGGTCTCTGGTGCTCACGGGTGGCACGGCCATTCCACGTCTCGTGCGGGCTTCAAGTGCATAATACCACTATGCACCTGTAGCTGGCCGTGGCGCAGGGCCCCTTCGGGGCTCGGCGAGACCGCCGGCGACCTCTGACGGGCCTCCTGCTCGCGGTAGGTCAGTACCGGTAGAAGCCGCGGCTGGCCTTGCGGCCGAGTAGGCCGGCGTCGACCATGCGCGACAGCAGGGGCGGTGGGGCGAACAGGGGTTGCTTGAACTCCTCGTACAGGGACTGGGCGACGGCCATCGTGGTGTCCAGGCCGATCAGGTCGGCGAGCGCGAGCGGGCCCATGGGGTGAGCGGCGCCGCGCACCATGCCCTGGTCGATGTCGTCGGCGGTGGCGAACCCGGACTCGAGCATGCGGATGGCCGACAGGACGTAGGGGATGAGCAGCGCGTTGACGATGAACCCGGCGCGGTCCTGCGAGCGGATCGCGTGCTTGCCGAGCAGTTCGGTGACGAACCTGGTGGCCTCATCGGTGGTCTCGTCCGAGGTCAGCAGCGAGGGGATGACCTCGACCAACCCGAGCACGGGAACCGGGTTGAAGAAGTGCAGGCCGATGACTCGGTCGCGGCGGCCGGTGGCCATGGCGAGCTTCATGATCGGGATCGAGGAGGTGTTGGACGCCAGGATCGCCTGCGGGTCGTTGACGATCCCGTCCAGCTTGGCGGCCACCTCGAGCTTGGCCTGCTCGTCCTCGACCACGGCCTCGATGACCAACTGCCGGTCGTGCATCGCGGTCAGGTCGGAGGTGGCAGACAGGCGCCCTCGGGCGGCGTCGGCGTCATCGGCGTCGAGCTTGCCCGACTGCACAGCGCGCTGCAGCGAGGAGTGGATGCGGTCCCGGGTGGCGGAGGCGCGCTGGTCGTCGATCTCGTGGACGATGACGTCGGCGCCAGCGCGAGTGCAGACCTCGGCGATTCCGGATCCCATGATCCCGCCGCCGACCACGCCGATGCGTTCGAACTGCATGGGGCTCCCTGCTCCTGGATGTGCCTGTCAGATGGACGCTCGATACTAGCCTCGACATCTGACCGGTCCGGGGTGGGGCGGGGCCGGCACGCAGATGAGCCCTGTTGTTGCGGGCCGTGGGTGTTCAGGACCACCGGGAGGTCGGTCTCGTTTCGAAACCCTCCCCCGCCACGGCGCAGCTCGTTCTTGAACGAACGAGCCAATAGCCTGGCGTGTGCCGCCTGACCTCATGGTGTCCGTTGCCGTAGGGGAAGGCCACGTGGTCGTAGGCGTGCCCACGCAGGCTCGCGCCTACAGCGCCGGCACCCGAGCAGAACGCCGCCGCGCGCTCGACACGTGAGCATGTCGGTCACTGCACCTCCCGGAAGGTCTCCCGTGTCGCAGTTCGCGTGCCTGCAGTGATCACGCCGGTCCGTTCCTCGCCGACCGCAGCCGATTTCACGGCGCTACTCGCGCTGTCGATGGCACTGGTCGCGCTCGGCATCGACATCATGTTGCCGGCGCTCGGCGCGATCAGACGGGACCTCGGGCTGCCGCCGGACTCCACCGCGTTGGCGATGCTCGTCACCGCCTACTTCTTCGGGCTCGCGCTCGGTCAGCTCGGCTACGGGCCCGCAGCGGACCGCTTCGGCCGTCGGCCGGCCCTGTTCGTCGGGTACGCCATCTACATCCTCGGGGCGATCGCAGCCGCGTTCTCGACGTCGCTCGCCATGCTGATCGTCAGCCGCTTCATCTGGGGCATCGGCGCAGCCGGCGCACGGGTCATCACGGTCACCGTGATCCGCGACACCTACGAGGGCGAGGCGATGTCGCGCGCGATGTCCTTCGTGATGGCCGTCTTCATCCTGGTGCCCATCATCGCGCCGCTGCTCGGTTCGGCCATCCTGCAGGTGGGCGACTGGCCGTGGGTCTTCGGTACCTGCGTCGTCGGGGCACTCATCATCTCCGCCTGGGCCTGGTGGAGGCTGCCCGAGACGCTGCTCGACGACCACCGCCTGGAACTACGACTCCGCAGGGTCCTCGCCGCGGCTCGTATCGTCGTGTCGGACCGGCAGGCCTTCGGCTACGGCCTCGCGATGACGGCGTTGTACGCCTCGTTCCTGTCCTACGTCGCCAGCTCCGAGATCATCATCGGCGAGGCGCTCGAGCGGCCCGACCTCTTCCCGGTCGTCTTCGCGACGCTCGCCACCGTCATGGGTGCGGCGATGCTGCTCAACGCCCGCATCGTCCACCGCGTCGGCACCCGTCGGCTCGCGCACGGCGTGATGCTGGCGTATCTGGGTGTCGCCGCCGGCTTCGTGGGGATGGCCGTGGCCACCGGTGGACGCCCGCCGGTCTGGGTCTTCATGGTCGCCATAGCTCCACTGCTGGCCTCCCACGCGCTGCTGATCCCGAACCTGAACACCGTCGCGATGGTGAACATGGCACCGGTCGCTGGCACTGCGGCGTCGGTACTCGGTGCCGTCCAGATCGCGATCGGTGCACTGCTCGGCGCGCTGATCGACCAGGCCTTCCAGGGAACGGTCCTCCCGCTGGCGTCGGGGTTCCTGGCCTACGGCATCGTCGCCTTCTTGCTGATCCTGTGGGTCGAACACGGTCGCCTGTTCCAGCCCCTGGTGACGCCCTCCGATCCGGACCGTGTCCCGCCGGTCGCCGAAGGCTGACCTCACCGTGATCGGTGACCCGGCGGCGTCGTCAAGCGAGCCCTCCGGCGTCGCGGTCGTCGTCAGCCCGGGGGTGTCGGCGCGGATCCCTGCACGTGATCGATGAAGCGCTTCACAAGCTCGGACTGGTGTGCTGTCTCTCGCCAGACGATCGACAGGCTTCTGGTCAGGTCCACACCCTGCACGGTGACGTCCATGACACCATCACTGTGGGTGAGGGCGGTTCGGCTGACGGCGCCGATGCCGAGGCCGGCGCGGACGGCGTCGACGACCGCGTCCGCCGTGCCCACGGTCACGGGGCAGGCGAGCCGGTCGACATCCACACCGTGTGCAGCCAGCGAGTCGCTGACGGTCGCCTGCGTCCCGGATCCGGGTTCGCGGCGCACGAACTGCTCGTTCTGGAGTTCGTCGAGGGTCAGCCAGCCGATCACTGCGGCGGGATGTGACCGAGGCACGATGAAGACGATCTCGTCGGCAGCGATCGCAACCTGATGGAGACGACGGTCCTGGGAAGGCGAGCCGCAGAACCCGATGTGGGCACGATCCTCGACGAGTGCACGGTTGACAGCGGCCGAGTCGGCGATGTCGATGTCGAACCGCACATCGGGGTAGCTGCGGCGGAATCCGGCGAGCAGGTCGGCCATGATGGTCGCCGGCGCAGTGCTCGTCACGAGACGGAGCGTGCCACGCAAGGGTTCGGGTGCACGAAGCTCGGACGTCAACTGGTCGTAGCGGGTAACGACCCCCGCTGCGAACTCGAGCACCCGTCGCCCGGCTGGCGTGGGGTCGCTACGTCCGCGCCCACGCGCGAAGACCGGCACGCCGAGTTCGTCCTCGAGACGGGCGACCCTCCGAGAGGCAGTTGACTGCGAGATGCCGAGTTGACGGGCAGCAGCGGAGAGGCTGCCCGCCTGTGCGGCCGTGAGGAGCAGCCGCAGGTCCGAGATGCGAGGCAGGCCACACCCTCCTTCGGCTGCGGTCAGCCGAGATATCGCTCACCTACAAGTATGCAGGATCTGCATGGAAGCTTGGGGTCAACGCGCACGTTCAGCTTACCTGCAGCCCTCGCTGGCGGGCCCGGATGGCGGGTCTGACGACGATGGGAGATGCGGATGATGGGCAGGGCACGACCGGACGTTGGCGTGGTGGGATCCCTGCTCGCGGTGCTGCTCGCTGCCTGCAGCGGTGGGGGCGACGCATCAGAGCCTCTGGTGATCGGGGGCATCCCGGATCAGGACCTCGAGCTGCTCGAGGAGCGGTTCGACGGGATCGCGGACCACCTGTCGGACGAGCTCGGTGTCCCCGTCACCTACCAGCCGTCGGTCGACTATGCGGCGATCGTGACCGCGTTCCGCAACGGCGACATCCACCTCGGGTGGTTCGGTGCCCTGACGGGGGTGCAGGCCGCCGCGGAGACCCCGGGTGCGGATGTGCTCGCGCAGCGTCCGCTGGACGCCGCGTTCGTGTCGAACTTCATCGTCCATGCCGACAGTGCAGCGGAGACGATCGAGGACCTCGCCGGTCTGACGTTCACGTTCGGCAGCGAGAGCTCGACCTCGAGTCACGTCATGCCTCGGTACTTCCTTCAGGAGGCCGGCATCGTCCCCGAGCGTGACTTCTCACAGGTGACCTACTCCGGGGCCCACGACGTCGTGCTGAGCCTCGTCGAGTCCGGGAGCTTCCAGGCGGGCGTGCTCAGCACCGAGGTGTGGGAGCGTGCCGCCTCCAGCGGTGATGTCGATCACGACAGCGTCCGGGTGCTGTGGACGACGCCGCCCTACGCCAACTACCACTGGCTCGGCCATCCTGACATCGACGACCGGTTCGGTGATGGCACAACCGAGCGGCTCCGAGCAGCGCTGCTGGCCGCCGGCGACCACCCAGATGCGGCCCGGTACGTGCAGATGTTCGAGGACGACCAGTTCATCGACGCCTCGGTGGACGATCTGGCCCCGCTCGAGCAGATCGCCCGCGAACTGGGGTTGGTCGGCGAATGACCGCCCCTGACGCACTGGCCTACGACGTGCGCAGCGTCTCCGTGCAACACGGGGACGTCCGCGCTCTCGATCGGGTGACCCTGACGGTCGGCTCCGGCGCGTCGGTCGCCCTGGTCGGCCCGAGCGGAGCCGGCAAGACCTCGATGCTGCGCGTGCTCGCCGGTGTGCTGTCACCCACAAGAGGTTGCGTTCAGCTGTTCGGTGCCGACCTGCACGACCTGCGCCGCACGGGCGCACTCCCTGCGATGGTGGGGCTGATGCCGCAGCGGCTCGATCTGGTCCCACAGCTGACGGTCAAGCACAACGTCCAGGCCGGAGCGCTCGGACGATGGGGGCTGTTCCGGTCGCTCGTGGCGCTGCTGCTGCCGGTGGAGAACCCCCTGGCGCGCGCAGCGACAGCGCGTGTCGGGATCGAGAACAGGTTCCTGCAGCGTGTGAGCGACTGCTCGGGAGGAGAACAGCAACGTGCAGCGCTTGGGCGCTTGCTGGTCCAGGATCCACGTGTCCTGCTCGTTGACGAGCCGGTGTCGTCACTTGACCCGGCGCGGGCCGATCAACTGCTCGGACTGCTGCGACGGCTGAGCGATGAGGACGGCCGAACGTTGATCGCGAGCCTGCACAGCCCCGAACTCGCACGACGGCACTTCGATCGGCTGATCGGGCTCCGTGATGGTCGGGTGGTCTTCGATGCACGCTCGTCCGAGGTGACCGACGCGCTTCTCGAGCAGGTCTACGAGCTGACGGCGCCACGTGAGCCCGTGCAGGTGGCGCCCGAGCGCCGCGGAGGATCGGCCCCGGCCGGATGACTCGAGCCGTCGAGCATCGCCTGGTCGGCGTTCGGCCCCGTCCCAGGGGGCGCACCGCGCTGTCCGTCATCCTTTTCGGGGCTGTTGCGCTTGCCATCCTCCGCTTGGACCATCCCACGGGCCTGCTCCACCAAGGTGGCGGTCAGGCACTTGCGCGGATCGCCCGATCCGTGCTCAGCCCCGACCTGTCACCAGCGTTTCTGGCGATCGTGGCTGCCGCGGCGATGCTGACCATCGCCTATGCCGTCACCGGCATGACCGTCGCGCTGCTCATCGCGATCCCCGGCGCGATCATCGTCTCAGGGGCGCTGATCGACGACCGGGCCGTTCGATGGACGGTGTCGACCGGCGCTCGCGGCCTGTTCGGTGCGCTCCGCGCGATCCACGAACTGGTGTGGGCGTTGCTGTTCCTCACGATCCTCGGGCTCACCCCGCTTGCGGGCGTACTCGCCATCGGGATCCCGTACGGGGCGACGCTCGCGCGGGTGCTAGGTGAGCACCTCCAGAACGTCCCTCGCGAGCCGTTGGAGGCGCTGGTGACGGCCGGCGCAAGCCGGTGGCAGCAACTCGTGTACGTCCGGGTACCTATCGCGTCGGCGAACATGTTCGCGTACGTCGCCTACCGCTTCGAATGTGCCGTCCGTGCTGCGGCGGTGCTGAGCTTCATCGGGCTCGGCGGGATCGGCTACCGGCTCACCCTGTCGCTGCACGATCTCCGGTTCGACCGTGCCTGGACGCTCATCGGTGCTCTCGTTGTGACCATCGCCGCGATCGACGTCGCGAGCGGCCGGGTCCGACGGAGGCTCACGGCATGACGGCATCCTCGGCACCCCGGCCTCCCACGCTGCAGCGCAGCCACGAACAGGGGTTGGTGGCACCCCGTCGTGCGGCCGTCGTCGCTGTCGCGTTCTTCTCGGTCACCGGCGCCTGGTGGTTCGTGCTCTCGCAAGCCAACGGCCGGTTGCCGACGCCGGCAACCGTCGTCACACGATCGCTCGGGTTCCTCGGCGATCTCTTGGGGGCCTCCACCGACACTGCCCCCGCCTACACCACCTTCGAGGCTTGGCGTTGGATCGGGGAACTGGTCGGGGACACCCTGGTGATGAGCGTGCTCGCGATGGGGGTCGCCGGGGTGGGCATGCTGCTCACCCTCGCCCCGGCGTCCCGTCGCATCATGATCGGGGACGCAGGCGCCGACCGGCGGGTGTTCGCTCGCTCCGCCCTGGTCCTCGTACGAGGAACCCACGCGATCCTGCGCGGGGTGCCGGAGCTGATCTGGGCGATGCTGATCGTGTTCGTGTTGCGCCCCGGGATCCTCGCCGGAGCGCTGGCCCTGGCGCTGCACGAGACCGGGGTACTCGGAAGGCTCGCTTCGGACGTGGTCGACGATCTCGATGTGCATCCGCTCCGGTCGCTGCGGAGTGCGGGCGCCGGCAGCGGACAGCTGCTGGCCTACGGGGCCCTCCCACAGGTGCTCCCCCAGTTGATCACGTTCCTGCTGTACCGCTGGGAGGTTGTCATCCGCGCAACCGTAGTCGTCGGCTTCATCACCGGCGCCGGGCTCGGTCACGCGTTACGGCTCTCCCTGTCCTTCCGACGTTGGACTGAGGTTGCGTTGATCCTGCTGGCCTACGTGTTGCTGGTCTGGCTGGTCGAGATCGCCGCCATGTCGTTGCGGCGGCTCGCCCGCTAGCCCTCGATCCACCGATGAGGATGCCCTCTTCTGGACGCTTCGTTGAGGCCACAGGGTCGTGCGAGCCGTGCGGCTGGTCCGGCTGGTCCTGACGTCGGCTCTCGGCGTGGTGCGGAAACCGGGGCTCGACAGTTGAGGTGGGGTTGGGCATGCGTGAAGCGGCGCGCGTGGGCGCGTAGAGGCTCACAGCCATGCGAACAACCTGACCAACGACCCGAAGCGCACGACGAACCACAGCGTGCGCTTCCTCATGCGGCCGAAACCGCGCCGAGCAGCCGCCACACCCGGCAGAAGACGCGCGAAGAAGGGGCCAGGCGGCTACCTGACCCGAGTTTGAGAGTTGGTGCGTGTTTCGGGGGTCGGTGAGGGCGGATCTGGCCGTTTCGGGCCGGTTGGCGGCGATGTAGGGTTCAGCAGGCCGGGTTTGTGGGGGCAACATCACGACTGCGGCTGCTTGCTTGTGGCCTGCGTGTTGGGCAGTATGCGGGCATGTTCCTCAAGACAACGCGTGTGCAGCGGGGCAACCGGACCTACGAGTATCTGTCGTTGGTCGAAGCGTTCCGTGGCGATGATGGCAAGAAGCGTCACAACACCCTGTTCCGCCTCGGGGAAGCGTCCGCGCTGCGTGAGACGGGCGAGCTGGACCGCATCATCTCTGCCCTGCAGGCCCACGCCGAACGCCGCTACGTCGACGTCGATGAGCTGGAGTTCGACCAGGCCCCGATGATCGGGACGATGGCGGCGGTCCGGGCGTTGTGGGACGACCTCGGCCTTCGAGAGCTGTTCGAGGGAATCGGCGAGCAGGCGGGGTGTGCGTTCTCGCTGGCCGATGCGGTGTTCGCGATGCTGGCCGGACGGCTAGTCGACCCGGCGTCCAAGCGGCGCACCCACCGGTGGATCGTCAAGGACGTGGTCGCCCCGGACGGGTTCTCCTTCCCGACCCTCGACCAGTACTACCGGGCCCTGGATGTCGTGCACGAGCACAAGGACGTCATCGAACGGCACGTCTACGCACGGGTGTGCGACCTCACCAACCTGCAACTCACGCTCGCGTGCTACGACCTCACCTCCTCCTATCTGGAGGGCGACCCGGCATCCCACGACCGGTTCCCCTCCAAGGCGTTCGGCTACTCCCGCGACCACCGCTCGGACCGGCCGCAGGTCGTGATCGGGCTGTTGACCTCTGCTGACGGCATCCCCATCGCCCACCATGTGTTCGCCGGGGGCACGAGCGACGCCACCACCCTCAAAGGCGTCCTGGACGACCTGACGGCACGGTTCGCGGTGGGGCGGATCTGCGTGGTCGCCGACCGGGGGCTGATCACCGACGACAACATCGCCGAGGTCGAAGGCGCGCAGTGCGACTGGCTGTTCGCCACCAAGCTGCGTCGCCGCAAGGATGTCGCCGCCGTCCTCGCCGAAGCCGCCAACGCCGATGAGGACCGGTGGCAGGAGGTGGAACGCTTCGGCTCTTCTGTGCTGGAGACCACCTACGACGGCGGCCGCTACGTGGTGGTGTTCTCCTCATCACGCCAGCGGCGTGACACCGCCCGCCGCCTCCAACTCATCGCCAAGGTTGAGAGCCAGCTGCTCGCCCTTGAACGTCGCGTGCAGCGGGGCGATCTGACCGCGGCTACCGACATCGCGGCGGCGGCCGCCACGATCCTGGCCCGTTCCCCGGTCAAGCGGCTGTTCGACGTCTCCGATGTCGCCGACGGCAGGTTCGTCTACGACTACAACCATGAGGCTCTCGCCTACGACGAGCAACTGGCCGGCCACTACGTGCTGGCCACCTCGATGAAGGTCGCCACCGCCGACGCCGCTGAGGTGCTGGCCTGCTACCGGTCCCTGGAATCGGTCGAGCAGCGCTTCCGGGTGCTGAAGTCCTCGCTGGGCTTGCGGCCCATCCGGCACTGGACCGAAACCCGGGTCTGCGGCCACATCGCCATCTGTGTGCTCGCCGCGGTCGCCGAGTCGCTGATCGGCAAACGGCTGCTCGAAGCCGACCTGCGCGACCCCGACCTCAACGACCAGCACCTCACCACCGAGCGATCCTTCGAAGAACTCGACCAGATCCGACAGGTCACCTTCACCGCCGGCGAGCAGACCATCACCGCCATCACCCGCCGCAGCGCCCTGCAGCAGCAGATCCTGGCCGCGCTCGGCGTCGACACCCGCGCCTGGACCCGGCCCGTCATCGACCGCTGACGGGCGAACTCACGCCCCCACACCCACTACATGTAGTAGGTGTGGGGGCAAACACGTTTCCCGAAAGCCTGCTGACCTGCACAAACGCTGAGCAGCTCTCAAACTCGGGCCTGACCCCCACTTCGTAAGGCAGAACCCGAATCTTCGAAACGGGCCTGTGTGTGGGCTGAATGACAGTTGCATCATCCCAGGTCAGCGCGGGTGGCGAACCTGGGAGCATGCCCGCCTTCACATTAGGGGGGCTCTGGTTTCACACCGGCCCAGCGTCTACTGGGCTGTCGGCCGCGGCTGTGAGAGCGACATCGTTGTCGCTGTTGCTGTCGGGTGGCGTGAGGTGGCTGACGTGCGGGAGGGTGGCGTCAACGAGGCGGCGCAGGCCGTCAACGAGGCTTGCTGTGGCGGCTGGCCAGTCGTCGGGGTCGTCTCGGTAGCCGCCGGGGGTGGGGTTGTTCCAGCGGAGCATGCGCGCTCGTGCGCTGTCGTCGGATTTCCATTCGAGCCCGGTACCGAACCGCTGGTTGATGTCGTCGCGGTGGGCGAGCATCTGCTGGTAGTAGTGCTCGGCTTCTTCGGCGGTGTCGGCGTCCAGGCGGAGGCAGGCCCAGGAGCCGTGGGAGGTGACCCACATCTGCCAGCCGACCCTGCCGGGGTTGTTGGGGATGGCATGCCAGACGTGCACTCCGGAGCGGGGGTTGTGCCGCTGGTACATCTTCAGGTCTGCGAAGCGTTCGGTGGCCTGGTTGAGGGTGTGGGTCCAGAACTGTGCTTGGGCTTCAGCGTCCTGGCTGTCTTCCTGCTTGACACGGCGTACTGCGGCGGTGAGCAGGGATGGGCCGACGATGCGGCGTAGGAGTGGTGCGGCCTGTTGTTCGCCGACGGCAACGGTTTCGATGGTGAAGAGCCATGCCTTGAGTTCAGCGTTCTCGTTCAGCCACTGGATGGCCCGGACGTGTTCGGGTCGGGCTTCGGCGGCAATCCAGATGGCGACGTCTGCTTCGTGGTGCGCGACGTAGGTGAGGACCTTCCCGAGGTGGTCGTGGTCGGTGCGTTCAAGTTGGTTCTCGATGACGACCTTGACCTGCCTCCCGTCGGCGTCATCGGTCGCGGTGCCGACGAGGTCTGCGGCGAACGACCCGGTCGCCGACTCCGGGTCGAGCGTTTCCGGGTCGATGGTCAAACCGACCTGCTCGTTGACCACGCTGATGTTGTCTCTGACCCAGGTCGAGAAGTCGTACTGCTCGTGAGGCCAGACCTCCCGCAGCGGGATGCGATGCGGGATGGTGATGGTCCAGGTGGGCATGGCCGTCTCCATGATGGCTGGGTGTGCGGGTCAGCGGTTGACGAGAGCCATCCAGGTGACGAGGTGGATGTCTTGAGGGTCGATTTCGGGGAGGGGTTCGGTTGGTGGGGGTGGTTGGAGGCCGTAGTCGTCGATGAGGGCGAGGAGTTCGGTGGTCTTGTCCCGCTCGTTGAGGTCTTGGTTGAGGACGTGACGGAACGCTCGTTGGGTGCGGGTGTCGTACGGGGCTTCGATGGTGTCGATGTAGCGGTGGAGCCGGTCGATGTTGAGCCCGGTCGGGTTGGTGCGGAGCAGGTCGGCGGCTTCACGCAGGGGTTTGGGGATGGGTGCGGCGAGGTTCGCAGGGTCGGTCTGGTAGTCCCACGCGTCGAAGATGTGGTTCCGGGCGGCTTCCCAGGCGGTGTAGGCGACCTGGCGGGTGTTGTCGGGCATGACGGCAGCGGTGTCAGGTTCGCAGCGGGCGAGGGCGAGGCAGGGCAGGACGTCGCCGGTGATGCCGTCGAGGTCGGGGCTGCCGTCGGGGTGGATGGGGACGTGGCGGAACACGGGCCGGAGGTGGTCGCCGACGTGGGCGCAGAACACGAATCCTGGTTGTCCGGTTGTGGTCTTGCCGGTGCCTGCGACCCACGGGAGGGTTTCGACCTGCTGGCGGTAGCGGGGGTCGTCGAGGCGTTTCGCGAGTTCGCGGCGGAACTCTTCACCGGAGAGGGCTCCGGAGGGTTCGACGTCGTCGAGGAGTGACGCGTCGTTGTNGTAGAGCCTGCGGACCTGTTCGTCGGTTGCGCCGTAGATGCGTTCNNNGTGGCTGTCGATNCCGGGGATGATGTCGTCTTCAACCCCGATGGATTTNGCGGCNTGGGTGAGTTTGCGGTGGATGGCCCGTTCAAGTCCGAGGAGGCTGTTGAGTTTCTGTGANGGGAAGAACGACCGGAGGTAGACCCGGTCGTGGACGGACCCGATGCGGTCGATGCGGCCGTGGCGTTGCACCATCCGCATCGGGTTCCACGGCAGGTCGAAGTTGATGATGTGGCGGCCCTGCTGGAGGTTCACACCTTCGGCGAGCACGTCGGTGGTGACGAGGATGTCGTACCGGTCGGCGGTGCCTGCCGGGGCCTGCGCCGACACCGGTGCGAAACCCCACAGCGAGGACTGTTTGTCGCCGGAGCCGGTCACGGTGTCGATACGGTCGGTGTACACGCCGATGCGGTCGTCGTGGATGGTGGCGTGCCGCAGGTGCTCGGCAATCCATTCGACCGTGTCTGCGTAGTACGAGAAGATGATGACCTTGCGACGGTCACGGTCCTGCTGTTCGGTGCCGCCCTCCGTGCGGGCCTGCGCGACGATGGCGGCCAACTGGTCTACGAGTGCGTGGAGTTTCGGGTCGTCGGCGTTGTCGATGGTTTCCGCACGGGACTGGAAGTGCCGCAGCAGTTGCCGGTCCTGTTCAACTGCGGCCCGTAGGTCCGTCAGGTTGTACCGGTCGGCGGGTTCGCGACGGCCCCCTCCACCGACGAAGGCCGGGTCGAACTCGTCGGTGTCGGACTTCTCGAACGCCGCCAACGCGTCCCCGGTCAGGACCCACCCTTCATCGAGCGCATCCAGGAACGTTTCGTGCGACCGTGCCATCTTGGCGCAGGTCTTCGCGAACGCATGGGGGGACGACTCGAACCGTTTCAGCAGCCCGGAGCGGAGCAGCCCTGCGGCCTGCAGTTCGTACGCTTCGGGGTCGTCCTCGATGAGGAACGCAGACGGGGCGTAGCGGGCCAGGGTGAGCCGTCGTTCCGGGTCGTAGAAGAACTCGTCTGGGCCCGGCAGCGGGTTGTCGTCATCTTCAGGGTCCACTCCGAGCGCGTGCGCGAACTCCTCGAAGAACCCTGGCAGGACCCCATCGAAGTCGTAGTCGACCCGGTGCAGATGCGACTGCGGGAACGTGATGGGGATGTCCCCGGACTCCCGACGGATGACCTCGTCCGGGTAGAACCGTTTCACGAACCTGCGGGTGCGGCGCACCGCAACGGCGTCCAGCACGTCGAACAGCACATCGGGGGACAGCGCGTCCGGGTCCTGCCGTTCCGCATCAGCGAAGTGCTTCCGGAGCGACCCGATACCCGCATCGAGGAAATGCCCGTCGTTGCGGATGAACAGCGACAGCAGGTGGTACAGGTCCCACAGGCTGTTGTTCACGGGCGTGGCCGTCAACAGCACCAGCTGTTTCGGTGGGGAACCGGCGAGGAGGCGGCGGAGCACACGGGTGCGGTCCGCGTCCGGGTTCCGGTAGGCGTGCGCCTCGTCGATGACGACCATCGCGTACTCACGCGGTTCGAAATGCAGCGCATGCCGCCCCGTCCCACCCAGTTTCGGGTCGTTCGACAACTGTTCGAACGACACCGGCTCCACCCCGCCGATGCCGTACTCCAGCAGGAACTGCTTCCACGGCCCGTCACGCAACGCCGCCGGAGAAATCAGGAGCACCCGTTGCCGCCGGTCGAACGTGGCCTGACGAATCAACTCGCCCGCCACATACGTCTTCCCCAGACCGACCCCGTCCGCGATGAGCACCCCGTTGTGGCGCTCCAGATACTTCATCGCGCGGTACAGCCCGTCCTTCTGGAACTGGGTCAAATCCAACTCATGCGGAGACGGCTCCGCCTCATCCAAATCCGCGTGGTACTGCTCCCACAGCATCCTCAGATAGATGACGTACGGGTCGAACACCTGGAACCGCTGGTCGTACAGCCCCGCCAGGTCGAACTCGACCGACTCGCCCCACAGCCGGTCGAACCAGCCCTTCACCTGCTCCACCGGCTGGCTGTCGTACCGGGCCAGGTTCAACTCCACGTTCGATGACAGCCCTGCACCTGTGAAGTTCGACGAGCCGACCAGGACCCCCTCCGCATCGGACTCGACCAGGTACGCCTTCCCGTGCAGGAACCGGGACTCCAGACGGCGGACCTCGACCTTCCCGGACCGCAACCAGCCCAACAGCCGCTGCAGCCGCAAGTCATCCGCCGCCGAGAACCCCTGCAGGTCCCGGTCCTGCGCCATCTGCACATGATGGTCCGACAGACGGCCCCGCAACTGCTCCCCAGCAGCCTGCGACGGATGCCGACGCCCCAACGGCCGCACCCGCGCCAAATCCTGCTGCGCGTCCGGTTCCGCACCCAGCAGCAGCCGCACCCGCCCTGCCGCTTCCAACTGGTCCGCCAACTGCTCGAACCCACCAGGGTTGAAATACGCCGTCGCGATAGCGAACTCCGGCGCGGTCCGACGCTCATCCACCAGCCACTGCCAGTACCCGGCCAGCGCCAGACCGACCCGGTCACCATCCAGATTCGTCGCAACATCCGGCTTCACGTTCACGACGCACCCCCGTCAGCCGTCGGTGCCGGGTCGAAGTCCAACTTGCGGAAATGGCCCAGCACCCGCTCCAGCCGCGGCCGGTAGTCCCACCCGTGATGGAACGTCTCGAACACGTGGACCAGTTCGTCCTCCGTCAGGCCGTACAGGCGGGCCACACACGCATCCAACTGAGCAATCAGGTCGTCCTTCTCCTCCTGCGACGTCACCGACCCGACCGGCACCCCAACCTCAGCCGCCCACGCCGCATACCTCTCATCCACCGCCGCGAGGCGTCCTGCGATGTCCACAACCCTCCGATAGCCGCCCGTGGAGGAAGGCGGCCTTGGCACGGGAATGCTGTAGAGGAAGTCGCGGGTGAAGTCGTTCTCGATGATGTGGCGTACGTACCAGTCAAGAACCCGACTAGCCAGCAATCCCAGGACCAGGGCTTCGTCAGCCTGGCTGCCGCGCCTGCGCACTAGAAACGGGGCCTTGTGCTGCGTCAGGACGAGGGGAGGGAGAAGGCAGGCGATGCTTGTTCGCGTGTCGGTGGAACGAGCGCCTCCGCGGAATGCAATTCGAGGGTTCAGGCAGGGAAGCGTTGACCGGTCTGCCAGATGAGTTTCCTCTAGCCTCGATGTTTCGTCGGGGGTCGGGGCGTTGGCGGCAGATACAAGGAGAAGCCCGCCTGAAACGGCAGAATGTGG